>OGZX01000722.1_pt1 | contig 38111 bp, 37 predicted proteins | sample 1576881 | NCBI WGS metagenome assembly OGZX01 (sample SAMEA3541542, study PRJEB24748) | human gut metagenome | biome: human gut; feature: human-associated habitat; material: faeces | place: China | collected 2012 | reverse complement strand
CAATTTCTTCCGGCATTTCTACAATCATATCTTTCAGACAATACGGTCCGTCCCACTGTTTTTCTCCATAATACACTGTCAATGTGATAACCGGATGAAGCCGGTCATCTTTTTTCATCTTTGATAAAAATTCATCTTCTGTCTTTTTCCCGGTATCTTTTTTATATTTGCGTGTAATTTCCTGATATTCCTTCAGGTAACTCATTGCATCATACACCATATGACGCAGCGGCATGGCATAATGAATATGCTGCTGGCTTTCAATTCCAAGAACAACAAATTCTACTCCATAAGCGGTCTTTTTAATGACATCTCTTGTTCTGGATAACGTTTCCTTATAATCTTTTAATTGAATGATACCGGAAACATCCGTATCCATTTCATGCAATGCCTCTGGCTTAATAACCTCTTTTCCTCCAAACACAACTACATTGAAAAGATCGGCAAACCGTTCATTATTCCGCCAAAAATCTTTAAATATAATATCTGCTTTTGTATGTTCCACGTAAATTCCTCTCTTTTCTACAACCAGTCACTCTCTTGTTACGATTATTATATCAAACTTCATAGGACCTGACAAATTGAATTTTCTATGATATTTCAGAGAATTCCTCTCCCTCCATTCTTTCATAATCACACTTTTCCGGGGATATTGGATGGTAGACCGATGCTTTCAGGTATTTTCCTTCAGAAGCAATTCCATGATTTCCACCTAGGGAGTCCAAATACTGCTCTTTTCCTTTGGTAGCCGAGATATAGATGTATCTACTCTCTTTTTGAAACCATCCACTTGGAATGTTCCCAAAGTAATCACGACTGATCAACAATGAGATGTTGAGTCTTCCTGCTTTTTCCTTTACCATACGAAAAAGAAGCTTAAACATCTCCTGTTCCAATCTGTCTGAAATCCCTTTTACATAGGCTTTTTCCAAAAACAGAACCAGTTGCTCTGGTTTCTCTTTCTTTCCCGTATCCTTTGTAAAATCTACAAATTGAAATTCTTTGTTCTCCCTTTCCATTTTTTCTTCAGATGCTTTTGTAAGCCGAAGGATTGCCCTAAGGACAATCTTACCTTGATAAGAAATATATATAATTTTCTTATTACTGTCAAAGCAGGATAGCAGACACTTTCGATACATTCCTGTCTTGTAACTCAAACAGGTTTTATCCGGCAGCTCCCCAATCTGCATCACCGGAAGAAAACGGTCTTCTTCCCAGATCTTCCATTCCTTTCTCTGAAGTTGCAGATTTTCTGCCCACAGTTTCATCTGTTTTTCTGAAATCGGAAAAGCAAGTTCCTTTTCCAGATCTGCATCATGGTATTTTAAGTCTTTAAATTTCCCCATAAGCTCTGCGACCAACAATCTACGCAACATTTCTGTCTGTCCGGTATCTCCTTTATAAAATTCATACAAAATTTCAGAACCGCCTTGTTCCAGAAATGTCTGGATATTTGCTTCATGCTCTCTGATAAACGAATCGGAGAAAGCAAAAGTGCTCTTCATCCATTCCCAGTGAGGATCATTTTTTAATAGTTCAGCATAGGCAGACTGAAAATTTGGGTATCCACTTAATTTTTCTTTATTTGCTATCAAATACCGCAGTTGGAAACCATTTTTCACTTCTGGAAGAAAACGTACAACTTCTTCCCAGGAAAGAAACAAATCTAGTATATCCATCCCTACTAGGCCGGAAATATTTCCCAATTCTTCTTTCACCCACTTAGATAATGGTTTGTGGGATAAAAAAGCCGCAACTCTTTCCAGCGTTTCTTCGCTGGTTACCTTGTCCAAGAGTCTCTTTTTCACCACTTCCTGCATAACTCTCAACCGATCGTCTACCCTTCTATAATTTAGTTTGTGGTACAAACGGATATACTCTCTGTCAGGACAGACAGCAAATAATTTTATTTCCGCAAAAGTATACTCTTTTTGTAGCATATCTGTCTTTTCTATAGCAGAACATTCCTTTATTTTTCTGCATTCCTTTAAATTTTGAAAATTTAATGTATTTAGATTGACATACTCCTCATAAAATGCTTTTTGAAATAAAATAGAATTCCATGGAAGTTCAAGAAACAGTTCTGTATTTTCTTCATACAACTTCAAAAAGTGTTTTTTCTGATGTTTGACTGCATAAAGAAGTACTGACTCCTGATAATATTTCAATCGGTCCACCGCTTTTATGGCATACCGGTAAACCTCTTGTATATACCCTGCTCTTGTATAGAAATTCCCTTGCGAAATCCATCCTTGTCTTACAAATCTGTTTAAATCAAACAATAACTGTTCATTCTCCAGCCACCTTGTCAAAAAACAAGATCGTATGCCTTTATGTAAACGAGGTATGATTTCTCTTAATAGCGGATAAAGTTCTTCTGCATTTTTAACAATCTGTCTGTATGCCTCTTTACTTAGCATCGGCAATTGAAACTTTGACAAATACTTCAAAAGTTCTAATACCTTCCCTTTCCCTAAATCCTGAAAGAAATTCTCCTCTGCAATCGCTATTCCTAAAAATTCTCCTGTAAAAATGGGTTCTTTTAAAACCATTCTTTCTGAAGGAGTTAAATTTTGTAGCTTTTTATCACAATATGTTTCAAAAAACTCCATGTTTCTATTTAATATATTGCACTCTTTTTCGGACAAATGACTGGAAAAATAATATTGCAGATATATAGCTACGTATCTGTCTGAAATTGCTTCTGTTTTCAAAGCTGCTTCCAACTCCTCATAGGAACGGGCAAATAGTTTTTCATCGGCACCGCCGATAAACATTTCTATTCTATAGGCTGAAATTCCTGCTTCCAGTAGACTTATAATCTTTGAAAGAAATTTCGGATAGGCAACCAATTTCTTTCCATACTCAGTTGGAAGCTGTTTTAATATTCTTCTCTTTTTCTCTGTATCAATTTCTTTTGTAAAAGGAAGGAGCTGTTGATTTGAAAATCCTAAAATCTCCTACCAGCCAAGTCCTTCCAATCCCTTAATAATCTCCATGTGTTCCTTCACCGTCGTAAGCATCTTCTACCTCCGTTTTTATCAACCACTCTTTTATCGTTGCAATCTCTATCCCTTCTTTTTTCCCTAAGTTTAATAGCAGTTTTAAATATTCCCAAATTGCTGCTTTTGGTAATTTCCACCCCACTTTTTCTAAATATTTTTTTAGGAACTGAACCGTTGCTTTTATATAGGCTTCTTTTTGATAAGAATAGAAAAGTGAATCGATTTTCCAAAAAATCTCTTCTGCTGTTTTCTCCTGCTGCAGTTTCCAAAAATGCTGGTATGCTTCTTTTGTCTGCTTTTCCAGTTCAGCCACTTTTTTCTGTTTTGCTGTTTCTTCCTGTTCTTTATAAAACTTCTCCCGTTCCTCTTTCTCCATGTATAGCATTCTAAATTTCTTACTTCCAGCTTCTTCTATCCCAAGCTCCATTAGTTTTTTCCAAAAGTCCTGTGCCTGTTCTTTCGGAAGCCAAATAAGATTTTCCTCTTTTTCCAAGACTTTTAAAAGAAAAACAAAATATTTTTGTGGCTGAAACCGATAAACAGATTCTTCTATCCAGAAAAACAACTGCAGGACCTGGTTTGGTTGCAAATGAAGTTTCAAAAAATTCATCTTATCATATTCCCGTCTGTAATAAAATTCCTGAATTCCGACACTCTTCCATAAGAAATTTCGTTTTCCTTCTTTTCTGATTTCTTCCATGGATCGGTTATCCAAAAGAAGTTTTGCAGTCTGAAATTTTAAATCCGTATCCAAATCTTCGATATAGGAAAGAATATAGCCATACTTCTTTTTTTCCGGTTCTTCCCATTCAGAAATCGCTTTTCCTTCTCCCTTTGTAAGCAATTCTTTTATAATCTGTCGGGGATCTAAGAAATTCTTTTCTGCAAATGTCTCAAAAATTTTATGATTTTGATAGTTCTCTTCTTGCAGCATCTGTTGAATATAATCTACATCTGTCAATTCCTGATAAATCTTCAGATACTCCTGAAGTTCCTGTTCCGTAAAAGACTGATTATATAAAGTCTCCCGTATTTTTTTATCAAAATCCTTTTTCCCCAACAGAGAAAAGATTTTCTTTGCCTGTGTTTTACATGATGGAATAAAAAACCAGCTAGGATTTGCCTGTCGCTCTCCTGCATAAGTATGAAGCAGTGCATATATCTTGGAATTTTTAACAGTTACCTGACATTTCATGGCGCCTAAAATCCCATCATATCCGCCGATTTTGATTTCATAAGAACGATGCTTTTGTATTAGTTCCCTGCAAAGCTGATAAAGCTCCTCCGAATATTCCTTTTCCTGGTTACATATAAAAATGCAAAAACTTTCTGAAGCACGCTCCCATGTTATCTGGCTTACTGTTTCTAACTTGTCTTCCTTTGCAGCCTGCAGCATCCGCAGGTTTAAATAAAAAATTTCTTCTTTTTGGTAACCTGCCTTTCGCATCTGTTGAAATAGCTCTGAACGTTCTTTTACGTGGGTATGCTGCATCTTCACCAAAAGTTTTAATCTCGAAAATATCTGTTTTCTTTCTTTTTTAATTTCCTTTTCATAAGTTCTGAAAAACCAGATATACATTTCAGCATTTTGGAAGATATTTACTGCTCTTTCATTTTCAAAGAAAGAGCATACATTTTCTTTTAGCATTTCCCAGATTTCTTTTTTCCCTTTGAATAAAAACAGGATACACATACATTCTGCAAGTTCTTTGTATGAATAACTTTTAATCCGTTCATAATAAAACTTTTGTTTCTTTTCAGACGGAGTTAAAAAACACATAGCTCCTGCCAGATAAATATCGGTTTTCGCTTCTCGTTCTATCCGTTTCAGAAAGTTTTCATATTGTGTTCCCACATACATTTGTGCTTCATGAAAATCAGACATAGTTACAAGGGCAAATGCCAGTGCCCTGCGGATTTGAACAGTATCCCCTATCTTTTCTTCATACCTCTCCAGCATCTCACCCGGATACTGAAAGGTATAAGCGTCTTCCTCCTTTTGTTCTTTCCCTATTGGAAGAAAACGTTTATCTGCCTCTTCTTTTTCAAAATACCGTATCTTATCATTCTTTGTTGAGGTAAGGAAAATGATATGCTTCATAGTCTGAAAACTGTTTGCATCTATTTTTTCTTTTAATATATCCATTTGATTTCCTTTCTGGAAAGGGCTGTCTTGCACAGCCCTTTATTTCTTTCTTTTGTGGTTAATCTGTTATGTAATTACAGTCCCGAACAATTGGGATTTTACCTTTACGAATTTCATCAAAGACTACTCGATACCCTCTTTTTTCGGGTTCTGTAAAATTCACTTCCCATTCTTTAATCACCTCTTCTAATGCGAGTTTTTTCGGGTTTAAAATCACAAGACCATGCAAAATTCCAGATACAATCCTTTGATATTCTTCTGCATATTCCCTACGATCCAAATCGGTATCTGCATACCAGCAATCCAACTTTCGGATCATTTGCAGACTTTTCCATGGTGGCAGCTGCATCGGATAGTAAAATCTTGATGTTTTGGAATCGCCCTCATATTCTTCTGAAAGCCAGATAACCGTTCCCTTTGAAAAGATGGGAGGCAGATAACCATTCTTGGAATATTCCTCCATTATTCTAAGAATATCCTCCCAAGTAACTTGACGGAAGGAATAAGGTTCCTGGGTATCTGCTAGATAATAATCGTCATCTGATAAAGAAATTTCTCCTCTTTTTATCCCAGAAATTCTTCCATCTCCATCTTTTAAAATCTCCGTTACAACATCATTTGGATAGAAAAAGTCCATACCTCTGGCAATCTTTTCTGCATCTTCTGTCCTTCCCTGTTCTGCCAGTCTACTTTCATGTTCTTTTATTCCTTCAATGATCCTCCACCATTCCTCTTTGGAACTTTTCAAACCGTTTTCTTTGCTGCTGTCTTCTGGAATTTCTTCCGAATCGGCAGCTACCAGCTCACAATTCTCCTGATCGAGTACATCACTGTTTTCGATATAATTCATTTCTCCTAATGGAATTTCATCTAAATGGTCCTTCGCGTATTCCAGTGCCTCCGGGAAGGTTTTTATTGCTTCTGGCAGCAATAATTCCCCATGATAATAAGCATTACAGAGAATGGAGCAGGAAAGTTTTTGTGGGATATTCTTTTTATCCTTGCAAAATTCAATCGTCCAAATCAGGTTTTCAGGTATATGCTCCATTTCTGGCAAATACATACTGCATGTCTCCTCCTGAAATTCCCACTGAGTTGCTTTCCCAAAATCAATCCAGCTTCCTTTTCCATAATTTGCACAACTGACCTCATGCTCCGGCTGTCCGGATATGACAGAATAAAATCCATTACTTTGTACCACGTTAGGTATTCTCTTCTGTCCTAAAAATTTTTCCTGTCGGTGTACTCTGATAATAAATTCTCTTTTCTCTTGTATAACCCGTTTTAATTGTGCTAAATTTTTAATTTCCATCCTGTTTCCTCCTTACGCTGCATTTTTCATCTGTTTTTTCTCTACCGGCAATAATTCCGGATAAGTCTGTCTGGATAGTCCCAAACGTTTTACATAAGTCTGCATTTCCTGCGAACTGGAAAAAAGTTTTGCCTTCCCAAGTTCCGGGACAAACTGCTTTCCATTCCAAAACAACTCCTGTTCTTCTTCACTTTCAATAGATACCAGTACCCAAGCACGGTAGCAAATCTGCGGATCCATCCCCGTATACCAAAGATGTTTTTGAGCAAATATCTCAGCTTCTCTTAAGCTTTGAAAGAAAGCGGCTTTCCAAATTTTTGCGGTTACAATACGTTTGTTTCTGATTTCCTGAAAATACTGGTCTTTTCCCAGACGGATTGCATACCCTGTACGCCAGAAATCCTCAATCCATTCTTTTTTCTGCTCCATAATTCCTCCAATCAAAAAAGAGACCTGAAAAAGTCCCTTGTCCTGTTTCTCTATCCCATGTATTCTAAAAGTTTCTTTACAATCTGATGCGGAAGCTGTTCCAGATTCTCCGCATTGATACAGGCATTCCCGTAAATATTTTGAATATCCTCCTGATCCCTTCCAATCGCTGCCACAAACAAAGTAATCTGTTTCTGCTTCAGCTGCCTTTGTACCTTCTGTAAATCTTCCCTTGCTACTTTTCCGCCATAGCCTTGTGCATTTGGAAGTCCATCACAGAAAAAAATCAGGATTTTCATCTTTTCCTTTCTTTTTACCATTTTTTCTGCCATGTAAAGAAGGGCCGCCCCATCTCTGTTGGCTCCGCCTGTCTCCATATCCAAAATCCGGTACTTGCCTTCCTCTTTCTCACCAAACTCTAAATAGGAATGCAAACACACAATTTCCTCTCGTTTCCTTCCTATATGCTCTCTCCCTGTGCAGTGTCCGTTCACACATACCGGTATCCCAAATACCTGTGCAAATTCCACCACACAAAGGGCTGTCAGCACAGAGGTTTCCCACCGTTTGCTGTCAATGGAACCAGACTGGTCCAATAAAAATCCAATCGCTGTATCCATGTTTTGAGAAGGGATTTTGGTCTGAAAAATTCTTTTTTCAGGATTCCAAAGATGTGCCATATCCAATCTTTTTCCTATATACTGGTAGCGCAAAATATGGGTTTTCTTCCTTTTTAAAACCGGTAGTAAATCCTGCTTCATTTTCATTAAAGTATGTTTTATCTGCGGTTGAAAAATTCTATATTTTTGATATGCGGTTTGTGAAATGACTTCTTTTCGGAAAACACGCTTTTTAATTTCCCGGTTCACAGGTGTAAACTCCGTATTTTCTAAAATCTCTTTCAAACGCTCCCGCATCCATTCCTCATATCCCTTTTCCCTTGCTTCTCTTTTTAATTCCAGACAAATATTGTGCAGTTCTCTTCCAATATCAATTGTCTTTACAGTTTCTTGCTCCAATTCAGAAAGCAAAGGCTCTGTCTTTCCTTCTGTCAGCCTTTCCTTCTCTTTTACTACACTTTCTCTTTCTATTTGAATGGATTGCATTTCTTCTGAAAAAGTACGTTTCAGTTCTCCTCCATTCCAAAGAACATCCGAAGCTTCCTTTCGCTCCATGCGGATTTCCCTGCAGGAAGGTTCTTCCGAGTATTGTGGCAGATCTTTTCTCCACTCATCAAAAGCCTGTTTCAATACGCTCTCTTTGTTTTCTCCTGTCGATTTTATTTTTCTTTCCATGCCTTCCGCTTCTTCTAAAAGCAAAGGCCACAACTTCAATAAAATCTGGTTTGTTGCAAGATACCTTGCGCTTTCCCCCATATCAACAGTCGTTTTCAAAAGAACCGGAATACAGTTTCTAAGCAGTTCCATATATTCTGCAACTTCTCCGTCCCATACGTTGACCTTATGGGTAAACATATATTGCACCAACAGAAGTAACATAATCTTCAGCTTTGATTTCTTCTGTACAATCTGGCTTTTCAGACTAGAAATCTGCTCCATATTCCTTTTACGGTTCTGCAAAATCCCCTGCCGGATACTTCCTGGAAATCTTCTGCACATCTGTTCTTCGATAAAGGCATCTTCCAGATATCCATGCAGCCTTCCGGCTGTTTGCAGATAGAGTCCTAATAGAACCGCATCTTTCTTTTGAAAACCCTCTTTCATACTTTGTAAAAATCCAGTTTCTCGCTCCGTCTCCGGCAGCGGCCAGGCTGGATATAAAATCCCACTTGCAATTCCATCTATATATTTCCGTCTCAGATAGATACTGCTGTAATTCTGATGCCCGCATTCATGTCCTTCCACGCCTATCAGGCTTTTGCTTCTCAAATCCAAAGTCGGAAAACTTTGTGTAAGCATATTCATGGTATTGATATAAATATAGCGCCCCTCAAAATAACCGGCCCTGTGATCCGTTGCATCGGAATAAAACCGGATCTGTGCATCATGCTTATCTGTAATTTCTTTTCCAATCCGTTGCACTAACCTTAAAAACTGAGGAGAAGAAAATACTTCCATATCCCGCAGCAAGCGCTTCTCTGTCTGCCTGCTATTTCCTATTTCTTTACTTCTCATACAGATCCCTTCCCTTGCTCTACATAAATCTCCATACATACCTGCCGGAGCATATCCCTATCTTCTTCATCGGATGCAAGCTTGGATAATACCGTATCTTCTGCAGCCTTTACAAGATTTTGGGTGCGCATATATTCATATACCCAGTTTTCATATTCCCGGTAGCCGCAAAGTCCGGCTTTTCCAAATTCTTCTTTTACGACTGCATCCAGTCGTTTCATTACCTTTGCCATCTGTTTTAAAACTTCCATATCTTTGCAGCCTGTCCGAAACATTGCACGTTCTGCCAACTGCTGTTCTGTTAAATCTTTGCGATGCTGTACCTTATTCATTCTGGATACCACGGAAAAATCAAATTCCCTATTTGCAACATAATTCAGATTGGTAGTGATGATGATAATTGCATTTGGATGTCGTTCTACGACTTCCCCGTACAGAAGGTCCAGTTTCCTGGAGTCATCTAATAACCGGTTAAGTTTTCCAAGTGTCCCCGGCTCTACAATAAGGGAAGCCTCCATAATTTCAATCACTGAAGGCATTCGGCAGCCTTTTATGATTTCCGATTCCTGCATTACAAAATCCCCTTCATTTTTTGCTTTCTGGTAACCGGACTGATACACTGCATCTAACAGTTCCCGAAAGGCTTCGCTTTTGGTAATCCCTTCTTTTCTTGTATGGGCTACTTCTTCTAATACCTGCATCGGATCTGTAACAAATTCCTGTAAAGAAGGAAACTTCATGCTATCTTCGGTCTTTTTCCTGGAATTTGGATAAATCCCTGCCACCAGTGTACTTTCATCGGTTTCCGGTCCACAGTTCAAAGCAAAATAAGGCACTCCTAAAATCTGGGCAATCATCTGTGCGTCTGTTGTCTTTCCTGTTCCTGCATTTCCGGTGATCATAAATTTCCGGAAAGGAGACTCTACAATTGCAGAAAGGATATCCTGCGCATATTCCCCAACTTTCATATCCTCTGAAAGCTGTGGAATACGGTCTTGATAATCTTTAGAAACCTGCCAGTGCTGTCTGTAAATTTTCTGTAATTCTTTTAACGTCCATTCTCTTACTTTCTTCGTTTCTCCAAAAATCTGAAATGTACCTTTTATCGCATCGTTTGGTGCATACAGTTCACTTTCGATTGCAAGTGTGGAAAGTTGTTCCATACCATTCTTTCCAAGCTGGCTTTTCTCCAACGGAATTCCTTCATTGCTGAAATCCTGTACATTTTCGACTCTCCGGTACAGGTTATCACAACAAAGAAAAGCTGCTTTTAATGCAAGTTTTGCATTTTTCCATCCTTCTTTCATCTGCTGCATGAATAAAATAAAATTCTGAGCAAACTCCAGGTTATATAATGCTTCTTTCTTTTCCAGACTGACATAAATAAGCATTGCCAAAAGCTCCTCTCCGTCACTGACGTTTCTTTCAACAAAATCCAGAGCTTTATATGTTTGTTTTTCTGTTTTACAGACACCACGTATCTTTGCACTGATCGGATTATAAACCAATGCGTAGCGTCGTTTTCCTTTTACATATTCCATGCAATAGAAATTCAACAAATCATAATTTCCTTTTTGAAACCCAAGAGCTCCTTCTGTTTGTTTCAAATAAATCCCTGCAATATTGAGCATTGCCCTCAATGTGGGGGGATGCAGTGTTGCCTGTCTTCCCTGATTATACTGGGAAAGACATTCCACCATGGTAGTGGTTTTTCGTAATCCTTCTTTTTGTAAAAACCTGCTGAATGGTTCCGGCATTTCTTCCTGAAATGTCCATGTGTCAAATAATTTTATCTCTGCCATTTTCTCTCCTTTCTGTCTGCAATTTTTAGGTATTTTCCTCCTTCCTACACGCAAAAAAAGACAAGGTATTTGTCTTTCTATACCTTGTCTTAAACTTATTCCTATATTTTATTGCAGACTATGCCAAAGTAACTCTTCTGCTGCCATGCAGAATAAAAATTCATTGCACAAATTTGCTTGTACATAAATGAATACAACCTTATCCTAACATTAGATAGAGAAACTGTCAACAATCATTTTACAAGATCTCTCTCATATAAATAGTATCCTTATTTATCCGTATTCTGAATATATTGGATTTTGGGACGTTTTAAATGGATAAATCGGGCATTTGGTGTTTCTAATGGATTGCATTCTTTATCCACATGAGCCTGTGTTTTTATAATAAGTGAAACACCATCTCCACGACCACTTTGCATTTTTTTAATTCTTTTTTGCGGTACGTTTATTCATGGAGTTCCTCCTTTTTTGCTCCCTCTTTAATAGACGATATTATGCTAGATTTTACAACTATATGCAATCTTGTACACAGTTTTTGCACTAAAAAACAGGGTGTTTTCTACTGGATAATCCTTCTTTTTCCACAGTAAAGAGGATCGGTCTCTTCCCCCACACAATAAAGTGAACACTCAAAGCACTGCTCACCTTACTATTTTCAAAATTGATATATTTTGTACTCCTATGCTTTTTTTAATTCAATCTAAATATTTCCTTTTTTTCTTCTTCAGGAATTTTCAGTCCTTCCATTGCCTGTTCTACCGACCACCCCATTGTATCCATAAGGTTTCTAATTGAAAGTAAATCAAACCCACTCATACGAAAAATAGTACCTCTTATTCTTAGGTTCATGACGGTTAAATGATAATTAGTAGTTATCCGGTATCGGAATGATATTAGATAATACCTTATTATCCCATATCGAATTACAAAGAGAATAATGTAGGAGAATATATTTTGAATGCAATAATTTTAGCTGCTGGACATAGTTCCCGTATGATTGAGGAAAAACAATACCCATAAGCCTTTATTACCAATTCTTGGGCTTCCCAATATTGAGAGAACAATTCTAATTTTAAATGACTTTGGAATAAATGATATTGCTATAATTGCAGGAATATATGCCGATCAATATACATTTTTACAAGAAAAATATGGTTGTACCATCGTATCTGATCCCAATTGTTCAGTATCTACGCTCTATGGGATATACAGTATTGTTAATATTATAGGTGATACTTTCATCATTGAAGGTGATGTTGTTTTGGCAGAGAATATTTTTATTAATAAACCTTATAGCTATTATTATGTAATGAAATATTTAAATCCGGAAGTTGACGCTTGGAAACCTATTCTTGATAAAAATGGGCGAATAATTTCCTTTGAAATTGGTTGCTTTTCAGAACCATGCATTTTGGGAGTACCTTTTTGGAGTAAATCTGATGCAGAAATTTTCAAAAAAATTATTGCTGATATCAGTACTCCTGAAAATTTGTCCAATAACGAAAACTTCTGGGATGACTATTTTATTGATTTTTTAGACGAAATCCAAATTCACACTTTAGAAATACCCAATTATGTTGCATCAGAAATGAACAATATAATCGAATATGATATGGCCATAACAATGTGCCAAAAGTATTATTCTAATCCAAAACAATATTTTATAAACTGGCATAATAATAAAAATGAGTATTCGTATATAATGAATACATCTCAATCACTAAGTTATACCAAAAAACTTTTGGAAGAGTATATCTATAAGCATCCTGACGAAAACTTTAGTTTAACTATTCCATCATACTTTGAAAATAATGAATATCCTTATATCATAAAAAAAGAAAAGAAAATCATTGGGTTTATAGATATAGCTATTGAAAAAATTTTTTCTGCTGAGAAGAATTTATCTTGACAAATCTTATCGAAGACAACGATTAGGAACTCAAATTTTAGAAAATATAATTACATTTTCTAAGCTCGCAAACAAGGAATTACGGGTAAACGTTTATGATGAAGAGGCAGAAAAATTTTATAAACGTCTTGGACTTAAAAAAATTTTACAAATTACATAATAAGGAGACAATGAGTATGGATATAATTCAAGAGTGTTTAGCTTATTTTAAGAATATAGATATAAATTTCGATTTGCTAATAATAGCTGACACACAAAATAAAACTACAAAGAACAATAACTATATTGTTCATACTGATGAAAGTGAGTTTTTTTCTAGAAAAGAATTTGCTGAAATCGCTTCGACATTATTTTATATTTTTGGTTATGCCAAAGTTTTTTACTCAGAATTGGATTTCATAAAATTTGTGATGGATGAGCATCCCTCATCCACAGAATGTTACATATATAATTTTAGCAGAGACGGAATTGCTGAGGGGAAAAAATCATTAATCCCTGCTTTTTGCGATTTATGCGGTCTTAAATATACTGGATCAAATGCTTTTACCATATCCTTATTGAGAAATAAATGGATTTTTACACAGGTACTTTCTAATATGGGGATATTAACACCAAAGTCTGTTCTTTATACATTTAATAATCATAATATATTAGAACCTTTTTTGGATATGACAATACTTTTAAAGAATATTCATGAATCAGCAAGTATAGGCTTGCTTACAGACAATAAAATATATTTAACAAAAGAAAATTTGAAAACAGTTGATATGACACTACAACGGATGAACACTAAACAACTACTCATACAAGAATATATTAGCGGCCTAGAATGTGAAGTTTTAGTAATACAGTTTAAGGGAAAGTATTATGCACTTGAGCCAGTGGAAATTGTTATAAATGGTAATGATTTTTTAGATTCCTTAACATCAAACCTATATAACTATTCGTTTAGAAAACTATCCGATAGATTGAGTCCAATAGTAATAGAACAAATTAAAAAGCAAGCAGTTAAAGCTGCACAAATTTTAAGCATTAAAGACTATGCGAGATTTGATTTCCGTATAGAAAAAGACCAGCCATATCTTATCGATATAGCTGGAACACCATATACTATAAAACATAGCTCGGTAGCATTTCTGTTTGAGAATATAATGCATTTAGATTATAAAGATATTTATAAGACAATAATGGCGTGTTCTTTTTCAAATTATGATATACTTCAATCATAAGATGTATATTGCAAATCAGATAGCATAAGCCCCCGGCAGAAAAAAGAAGCCAATTCACTAGATCGTCGTTTCAAAGGTACTAGATTATTACAAAAATCATATCCATCTAATATTTGACGATTTAAAATAATCTCTTTTAAAGCAAGAAGTTTCTTATCCCAAAAAACTTCTTGCTTTTGAAATAATGATGGAACAAAACCACCTAATAAATTAGTAATTTCTGTTGCACTCTCCCATTTTTCATCTAATATATATCTATATATTTCGAACCAAGCAAAATAATAACGATAAAAGTCATCCACATCATCATCTTCAATATTTGACACATCATCGCAATCCATTAAATGCTCCAAATATTTTTTGAATTTGAGATATTCTGAAATATTACCATAATAAAGACTTAGCGAACATATATTAGTGAGAATAACAAATTCTGTTGCACATGAGATGCGTTGTAATTGTTTCCTTAATTTTTTGACAGTTTTCTTTGCATATCTAAAGCAATATTTTTTTGTATGGGATTGTTCATACCTTAGAAAATCTGCTATTATCATGTTATTTAGTATTTTCTGAGGGTACGGTATTGATATTTCATTTTTTATAGAAACTTGCATAGCTTTTCTGCATGCCTGTATAGCTTCATTATATTTTTGTATAACTATGTCTGTTCCTGCTTCACAAATTAATGTGATACAATATTCATCCCAGATTTGATTGTCATAAAAATACTTTTTTGCTTTGTCATAATAAATATTACATTGTGTCTGGTTTACAAATAGAAACGCTTTCCGATTAAATACATTCTCCATATATTCAGCTATGCTTTTACTAGATTGAGAAGTTTGTATATTCCCACTAAGTGAAAGGCTAAGATCATAGATCCGTTTAAATAACTCTGTGTCGTTCAAAACATCTAAGATATAGGGGGCAATATCATAGATAATCCTAAGTTTCAAAACAGTTTCATCAATCCTAGGCATCTCTATAGGATATTGTGATAGGACTAAATATATAGATTCTTCAGCATACTGAACGAGCTGACTTAATATTTGTTTCAATTGTAAATACCAAGGTTTATAATTCCTATACATAAAATGGAAAAAAGCTCTTGCTAGTTCTGCCTTTAATGGAATCTCGAAATAATCTTTTTGTAAATTACGGTACATCCCATTAAGTTTATCATAATCCGATCCCCCTTCACGTAGGGTATTATAAAATGATTTTATTGCTTCAAAATCATCATAGTAATAGGAATCTTTTTCTTTTCCAATCAACCTTTCAATTTTTTTGATTTGTTCCAAATTATTAAAACTAAGTGCTTCTGAATAGGAAAGTATAAGAAGGGCAAAAATATCATCTTTCAAATATCCATTGTATGCCCATAAATAGTATGCTCTTAAATAATATTGATCTTGTTCCTTGTTACTATAATAATTGTAATAATCTAAATATCTTTCCTTATTCTTATCATTCAGTTCTTTCTTCAGAATTTTTCGTATTTCATCACAAGCGAAAGAATAAAAGTTCAGCGATGTTTTTTTCAGCAACGCTTGCTTTTGAGCTAGATATAGACTCTCTCGAACAGTATTTGTTTCTTTATGTGTTATGCTTGCAATTTCTTGACTACCAAAGCTTTTTAGGCTAATTGAGGAAGACAAAATGATGTCTTCCATATCATATTCATTTACATTTCTAGTTAGACCGTTCTTTTTAAGTTCACCTAATCTGTATGTAACCACTGAATCTAAGGCTCTAAAAAAATCAACATTTTGCTCTACTAAATCTATATACAGAAAATCGACTAATTTTAAATTAGACGCACATATTTTTTTGATTTGTTTAATCTTTTCCTCTATGTCCTTTTTCTTTACAATTATTTTATGTTTTTCAATTAGATATTGTAAAATATCATTTTCATCATAGTCTTCCAATACATTTTTTTCTATCGTAGAACAAGATAGAAAATCCCTTATGCATGAATCATCAACATTACTTATGAGAAAATATAGATGATGTTTAAAGGTACTTTCGAGAGTGGTTATATTCTTCATTAGTAATTCAATCAGATATTTTACTTTATTATCTAACTTAGAGTAATCGGGTAGGCAAATTAATAAATCAGAAGAAAATCTTTTTTTAAGAAGATTAGATATTTGATTAAATTTGCTATCATTTTTTTTAGTTGATACCGATGCCGCTATATCAACTCCAATACCCCAGCGTATTGGCAATGAAATAGTAGTTTCAATATTATCTACGGAACTCTTAGAAGAATTTTCATATAAAGATAATTTGTCTCCTTCAGCAATATATACTTGCAATTTGTTATTTTGTCTATTTTTGCTATGTATTCTATTGATAACTTCAAATACTACATGTGATTTTCCTGATCCATGATTACCTAAAATAATGGTAGCCTCTGAGGCTGATGCAGTAATATATTCTTGAGTCAATTTCTCTATTAACTTATTTCTGCCTTCTAAATTTTTATATCTATGTTCTTTCATATCTTTATTACAAATAGTCCTTCAATAAAATAATATAGGATAATAAGGTATTATCTAATATCATTCCGATACCGGATAACTACTAATTATCATTTTAATTATATCAAATTCCTACATTTTTTTCCATATTTTTCTTTATGATCTCCCGATTATCTTCTTTTAACACTGATAAACATCTATTTTACCTATACAATAAATACGACCATTACCCAACATGCTTTTTTTGTGCACACAAAAAAGACCACCTTAAATCAAGCTGATCGTAATCTATAGCTGTAATGAATTAAAAGAAATATTTTTATGCTACTCTAAGTATATTCATGTATTTTCTGGGATGCATCTCTCTTAAAATCTCCGCCTGCTTTTTTGCTGCAATATGAATATATATCTGAGTAGTTTTTATTGAACTATGTCCTAGAATTTGTTGTACACAACTAACATCAACGCCTTCTTCTATGAGATATGTAGCAAATGAGTGACGGAACATATGGGGAGTTATGTTTCTTTCAATACCTGCTAATTTTGCATACTTTTTAAGCATTAACCTAATAGAATACTCCGTATATCTATTCCCCCGGCTGTTTACAAAGAAAAATCCACTTTTCTTGATTGCTTCTGAATTATGTTTGTAATATTTTTTTAGAATATTCAAAATCTCAGCGGAAGCAATCTGAATATATCTTTCCTTACCGCCTTTTCCCATGATCTTGATTAGACCTGTATTCAAATTTATACAGTCTATTTTTATATTTGATACTTCATACACTCTGGCTCCTGTGGCAAACAAAGTTTCTATTACAGATATATCTCTCAGCCAGTATTTGTACATCTTTTCATTACTATTTCTATGCTCATGCGAATACATATAGTTCAAGAGAGATTCAATTTCTTCACGCGGGATTATTTTAGGTAAAATTGTCGTTTCCTTGAATTTTACTTTGATTTTTCTAAACGGATTATCATCGATAATTTCGCACTCTTCCAAATAATTATAATATGCTTTGATGGATGCAATTTTACGTTTTATTGTTTTCTGCTTGTATTTTTTATGTAATTCCACTATATAGCCTTCTATTTTGCTTTTTTCTGGGACATCTTCCTGTGCAAACTCAAAAAACTGTCTTAAATCAATTCTGTATGCCTTCAGCGTATTCCAATCCAATTCTTTCCTATATTCGCAATATTCAAGATACTTCTTTACTTGATCTTTATAATTCATTCTACTGTCCTCCATGCCTTTTTCGCTAGTGTAGCATATTTCTTCACAAGATACATTCGATATTCCCTATGTTTCTCATTGGAACTAAGGAATTTTCTCTTCATTTCAGTGCACAAAAAACGCATTCGTAGAACCTATTCTGCATCTCCTTCATGCTTTACTTTTTATTGAAATAGCACAAGGTATCTTTATGACATCTAAAAAGCAACTCACCATTTTGCAAGCAAAACACTTATGGTATGTAAGATACTGTGATATCTCCTATTATTTGTATCATATTTTTTGTAACTGTTATATATAAAAGACGGGCAGAAAGCTGATTTTACTCAAGCTTTCTGCCCACACTCATCATAAAAAAACCTATATTAATTCATCTGAATATTTCGTTTTTTCTTCTTCAGGAATCTTCAGGCTTTCCATTGCCTGTTCTACTGACCACCCCATTGTTTCCATAAGGTTTCTAATTGAAAGAAGAATTCCTTTCTGAATTCCTTTTTCTTCAACGCCTTTACTCAGATTACACATAATAGGCACCTCTTTCTAATGTCTTTGCGTTTCAGACAAACCATGCGATAAGGTGAACAACAATAATACTGCTCACCTCTATTTTCAAAATTTATATATTTTGTACTTTTACATTTTTTTCAATTCATCTAAATACTTGCTCTTTTCTTCTTCAGGAATTTTCAGGACTTCCATTGCCTGTTCTACCGACCACCCCATTGTTTCCATAAGGTTTCTAATTGAAAGAAGAATTCCCTTCTCAATTCCTTGTTCAATTCCTTGTTCAATACCCTTCTGAATTCCTTGTTCAATACCCTTCTGAATTCCTTTTTCTTCAACGCCTTTACTCAGATTACACATAGTAGACACCTCTCTTTCTAATGTCTTTGTCATTTCAATTGAAAAATCATTCTGTAATATCTCTTTCTTTTCCTTTACTTCACGATCCGAAGAAAGCAAAACTTCCAGTAACTTTAAGATACCTGAAGCATTTTCATCATCAGAGTCCCCTAAACATATCATAATTGCCGTTAGTAAATCATAATTTTCTTTTCTTTCCGAACAACTACCAATTAACTGTTCTTCTGTAATAGAATATCTGCTTATACTATTTTCCCGATATTTCGGTGGATTCATACAAATCCAAATGCTATAGACTTTCTTTATCTTCTCATAATGTGCATCTGAAAATTCAACACCATACTGCGAAGATATCAATCTGCTGCAATAGTAAATTCCTCTGCTTATAATCGGGTAGCCTGGATAAAAATCATTTTGCGCTTCAATATTTATGATCAATCGAATTTTTTCTTTCGACACCGGAGCCTTCGCACAAAAGCGAATATCGTATGTAACCACCCCTTCATAAATAGAAGCGTCTTCGGTTGCTCCATTTTGTATTTGTTCTTCTGATACCTGTTCATCTATATTTACGGGTACGTCTGCAACATCTGCCTCTCCTTCTATATAGTTCTCTACAATTTCCTGAATCTCACAATCTCTATATTCCTCTATACAACTTTTCATAATCCATGCCAAGATCACCTTATTTGCCAGAAGGCGTTTGCATGCTGCATCATAGGAGGCTTTCTCTCCTGCAGAACTAATATTCTTTGCCAGTATATTTTCAACTTTCAACCTATATTCACCTGCCTATTCCTCTTTTTCTTATTTTATCACACACGAAAAAAAGATGCCACTTATTTTTCTCACCAGATTATCCTCCTTCCGTATGATAAGGAAGAATTGTTTATGTTCTTTTCGCATTAAAACTCTTTCTGCTTTTATAAGCAGTTTACCACTATTTTCTTATGCCGCTTCATTCTTATCCAAAACCTCCGTAAATGCTTTTTTTAACCGATAAGATAACAACGTATTTCTTTTTTTGGATCTTCCCGCCCGTATTGCCTGGGAAAATGCCTGTTTGCTTCCCACAAGAATGACTTTTCTTTTTGCCCTTGTAATTGCCGTATAATATAGATTTCGCTTTAAGGTATGCCGCCGAAAACATGACAAAATCGGAATGATGACTACCGGATACTCGGAGCCTTGTCCTTTATGTGCAGTAATTGCATACGCATGAACAAGGTTCCAAGATTCTCCTTCCTGATATCGCATAACCCGCTCTTCTCCAAAATCTACTTCCATATATTTCTTACCGCTCACCTTTCCTATTTTTCGTACAATCCCGATATCTCCGTTGGAAATTTCATCTTCATTTTTCGTCTGCATTACTTTATCCTGTATACGAAAAATTTTGTTTCCATTTTTGATTTCCTGTTGTCCTATCTGGTAAGGATTGATTCTGTCTTTGATTTTTAGATTCAAAGCATTTGCGCTTACCTTCGTATCTTCCCTTAAAGGTGTTAATACCTGCACTGCATTTACATTTTTCCTTTGCAACTTCCACTCCATATCAAAAAGTTTCATAATCTTTTTCGCGGCTTCTTCATCATCATGTGCTGCTACAAAGGAAAAACTGTTATCATATACCAAATTTTGTTTGCCACAGTTGATTTTTATCGCATTCTCCAAAATAGTAGGGTTTTCCTGCCGGAAACATTGATCTAAAACAGTAACTGGAATGACTCTGGAGTCAATGAGTTCTTTAAATACATTTCCAGGACCTACTGATTCCAGCTGGTCTTTATCTCCCACAAAAACAATCCGACTTCCAGTCTTTATTTTCATCATCAGACTGGTAAATAGATGCATATCTACCATGCTACACTCATCAATGATGATCAAGTCATCGCAAAGCATTTCTCCAGCATTCCATGCTTCTTCACCGTCTGCTCCTGTAAGTCCGATACTTTTATGTATCGTCAACGCCGGATATCCCGTTGCTTCATACATTCTCTGTCGCGCTCTTCCGGTAGGTGCTGCCAATAAAATCATACTATCTATATTCAATTTTTCCTGTATCATAACAATAAAACGCAGCAGGGTTGTTTTACCACTTCCAGGTCCTCCTGTTATAATGGAAACTGGATTTTGAAAAACCATTTCAATCCCTTTTCTTTGCTTTTCCGCTAATTGTATGTTTTCTTTCGATTCCAAACCGGAAATCCATTTTTCTACATCATATCTTTTTATCGGATATCGGCTGAGCGCCGCAAGTTGTATAACAGCTTTTTGTTCCGACTCATAATTTTTCTTAGAATAAATTTTCGTATAGCTGCAGACAAGTTCCTTGTCATCTTTAATAAGCGAATTCCCTGCATCACGTATTTTCCGTTCTGTGACATGACCTCTTTTATCTCCTCGAAACAATAAGGATTTTGTTCTTGTCAAAATTTCAGGCACCTCTAAATAAAGATGCCCTTCCCCTTCTGCTTCTTTTAAAACATATAATATAGCTGCTTTTATCCGTAAAGGATTATCTGCCTGAAAATGTTTGACCTTCCTGGCTATCGGATCAACCGTTTTAAATCCAAAACCTTCCATTTCACACAAACGAAAGGGATCTTTTTTGATAATGCTGACTGCCTTGTGTCCAAAATGTTCCTGAATTTTTTCTATTTTCTTTGGTGTTACACCAGCAGAAGATAAAAAAAGAGAAAGCTGACGGATATTTTCGCTTTTATGGTACCCCTCTAAAATACTATCCAGCTTTCTTTGTGTAATTCCTGGAATTTCAAGCAAACGTTCTGGACATTGTTCAAAGACATAGAAGGTATTTTTCCCGAACCGGTCTACAATCCTTTCTGCGATAATAGGTCCAACCCCTTTGATCAATCCGGAAGAAAGGTACGCTTTCACCCCTTCTCCCGTTGTTGGCATCTGAATCTCAAAAGAAGCCACATGGTACTGTTTTCCATACCGTTCTGATTCTTTCCATTGTCCTTTTAAGGATATATCCAACCCTTCATTTCTTGGCAGTTCGCAGCCAACTGCTATAAACTGCTGTTTCCCAATCTCCTTCTTCCCTTCTGGAATTTCATCTTCTGTTTCATATACCGCCACAGTATATCCGTTTTCCTGATTATAATAGATGGAAGAAGCGTATCTACACTCTAACAAGCTATTCCCTCCTTGTAACCCACATATAGCGTCCAGAAAGTTTTACATAGTAAATCCCTTCTTTTTCCAGTTCTTTTTTGATGACCAACATTTTTTGAGCTGGAAAATCCCGAATTGCTGCAACTCTGCGAAACCCTTTTTCGGTTCGGATACTGCACAACCCGTCTTTTCCTATGGAAAAAGAGTTGACTCCTTCTGATGCCAGCTTCATGGAAATATGATGAAATTTTTCTCTTCCTTCCATGATATACCAGTTTCTTGCTACTTTCTCTGCTTCATTCAATTCTTCGGAAACACTTGGGCTCCGTTCTTTTTCCATTTTCTTTTTCACCGTCTGTTCCTGTTTGGGAGCTTTCACAACCGGAGCCGCCCTTTTCAAAGACTGTTCTTCAGGTACCTCTGCTTTTTCTTTCCTATTTTCAGCTACCTCTTTAAATGTTTCTTTTTCTGCTCCTTCTGGCCTCTTTTTCAGCTGGCGAATCACCAAGTACACCAGCAGAACTGGTACTGTCAGGGACAAGGTATTCACCAGAATTGCGAGGAAAAACGGCCATAAAAATGGGGCTAACAGAAATCCTACAATCCCCGAAGCAATACAAAAATTTTGATACTTTTTGACAAAGTATTTCCATTTACTACTCATAACAGCACAAGTTCCTTTCTGTTAAAAATGCTTCTATTTTTAGTCAAATCCATAATTGTTATACTCTGATTCCTGTACACGCTCAAATTCTTCATCTACCAGGTTACGTTTTCTACTATCACCGCGTTTTCGCTCCGGTGCACTTCTCTTTCCTTGTCGCTTCCTTCTTTCTGAATTTTCTTTCGCTCTTTTTCTCTGCTCAGATCTTTTTTTAGGCGCTGTTTTCTTTTGCCTGCTGCTTCTCTTATACGAGGTTGTCGTATTTCTATTGGGTTTTCTTACACTTCTGCGATATCCTTTTTCTTCCTCTTCGTACTCTTCTTCCTCCAATTCCTCTTCTTCATACTCATCATCTTCATAGTCATTCTCGTAGTCGTCTTCTTCATATTCTTCATCATCATAATCGTTGTCCTCTGGCTCTTCCTCGTAATCATATCCTTCCTCTTCGTCATTTCGTTTTCTAAGCAGTTCAATCCGGAGCACTGTAATCTTATCCTTATACACCATATCTCCATCGTCATTTTCGTAATTGTCATTTAAAAGTGTTCCATGTATTCCAATATAATCGCCTTCTTCAATGTACTCTTCAATATATTCAGCGGATTTATCAAAAGCTGAACAGGAAAAATAGTCATATTTTTTCCCATCCTTTTTCTTAAAAGAACGCTTTACAGAAATACGAAAATTTGCAGCCAGACCATATTGAGGTGTTTTCTTATTCCTGCGCCGTTTTCTCTTAAATTCATTGATTTCAGGCTCTGTAGCAACATATCCTGTCATAATAAGTTCGTTCATAATTGGTCTCCTTCTTTAAATTCTGGCAGGAAAATTCTTTCCTGCCAAATAGGTACAAAAAAAGACACTTGGAATTTTCATTCTAAATGTCACATCCTAAATCCGCATTGTTTCCAAATCATACTGAAAATCAGAACCAATGCATTTCACAATTCTTTTTAAAATTTGGTATAAGTTCAGGCTGTTCTCTTGTGCCGGTCTTTTGCCTCTTATATAATTTGGCCAGAAACAATATTCATAAAACCGTTTCACCTGCATACGCGGTGAAATATAAAGCCCCTGAAACTCATCTTGCTGTACCTTTTCATTTCCTTCTTTTGAAAGCAGTTTTAAATGCAGTGCCTCGCTGTTACCTTTCTTGTCCATCTGAAGCCAGACAGTATGATCTGCCAGACGGATACTGCTGTGCAGCATATAAACATCTTCTCCACTTCGGCACCAGATAATCTCTCCGCAAAGCCCATTTTCAAATTGTGACGTAATACACACTCCATTTTCCGGAATATCTGCAAAGCAAATCTCATCATCAACTATTGGCATGGTTCTTCTCGCTTTTTTAGAATCGCCTACATCTTTTCGACACGCTTCAAACATTTGTTTTGTATTCTCATAATTTTTATTCTGTTCATCTTGATAGTTTCTCATCCTGATTCCTCCTGTTCTCTGATAACATCTCTACTATGCAGCCTTTTTATGTTTCTTCAAATTTTATTTTATATCTCTGGTAACCTTCGGGATCACAATCCTTTAATTTTTCCGGATAAAAACGTATTTTCTCATAAGTACAGTATCCACTCCTATTTCTTTGTCCTGTCAGTTCCCCTAATCCATTTTCTATAATCCATGACAATATTTTTCTTCCATGATGGTTTGTATCAACATAAGAACAATCTTTTTCACACACCTCATTCAAATCAACTGTCAAAGCAGCCCATGATGATGGATACCTGTGTTTCCAGTTCACCATCTCAATCGCCAGATTTCCAGTCATTGAATACTTATCCACCTTTAACTGTATTGGAAATTTCTCTCCGAAAGCCTCATACATAACTGTTTTTGGTTTCTTCTGCTTTCTGAAGTTCTCGTATTCTTCATCACTGCACCCTAGCCAGAAAAAATAGTTCCAATCAGGTATCGGCGGACGATATCCTTCTAATTGTTCTACCTTGATCTGTTTTAATGGAAGTAGCATTTTTCGCCCTTCCTTCACAGCTAAAATCAGCGGTTTTAACTTTTCTTCCAGATAAATTCTATCAGGACAGATATCGATCCAATTTCCTTTTATCGTCGTTAAAAACCGTTTTCCGTCCAGTGTCCTGATTTCAGAACGTTCTGCAAATAAACTGTTCTTCAGGAAACTGATAATGTTATTTTCCGTAGCCTGAAAAATAATTGTCTCTCTGCTGCACATCTCACTGTGGATTCCTTTTAAATACTCTTGGTTCATGATTTTCCTCCTATTCTTCTTTTTTTTGTGGCGTAATACTATCCTCCTTTTTATTTAATTGAAATAAAAAAGGCACCTAGAATATCTTCATTCTAAATGCCTGATAACTCTTTATTTCTTGCCGAAACAGCCACCTGTTTCAAAACTTGCTTCCGATTCTGTATCGGAAAAAATTTTTGTACTCATCTTTCACTTACATGAGTATAAATGTTAATTCATTTTCACTTTACCACAATATATAGCATGTGTCAATATTTACGTACTATATTTAGATATATGAATTTTAATAAAAGAAATCTCGTGGGGCATGATCATTCTTACTCTGCTACTGCCTGTGAAAAAATTTCCCAACGTCCTCTTACATTTTCGCCTTTATCTGTACTTCTTCCGCAATATTCCAGGTATTTTTCCTGCTTATCATAATTATCAAAAAACTCTTTCACCCATAACAGATACGCATCTTCTTTTGCTTCGTCTCCGTACACCATATCCATTGCTGCAACTACCATTGGAATGGACAGCTTTTTCATCTTATCAATTTTATCTGTAACCTTTTCGTCTAACTTATCAAGTACGTCTAATGCATGTCCAATGAGATGTATGCTTTCCTTTGAATCGCTATTCAATACTTCAACATATTTTTCAATATTTTTCTGATCAAAAGCAGTATATTCATATCCGGAAATAAGCATCAAAATCTGGCAGGCCACTTTGCGCATATTATCTGACTTAATATCACCTTTTGTAATTCCTGTCTTTGCCCAAAATGGATGCTCCATAATTTTATAAAGTTCTGTACTCACATCAATATTTAAAAGACCTGTCAGGATCTGGGCTCCATTTAAACGCTTTCCACTGTTCAGACGCACAAACATATCTCTTACTTCTTTTTCCGTACAATCCCACATTTCAAAAATCAGAACTTCTGAATTCAACAGTTTATCTTGTACAACTTCATCTAATTGAGAAAATCTTTTCCCTGCAATTTCATATGTTTCTCCATCAACTATAACCGGATCAAGTTTTTTAGAAAGTGGGAATTTATCCCCTTTATATTTCTGCAATGTAGTAATTCTCTGCTTGCCCTCTATCACATAGTTTTTGTTATCTTTCTTCCAAACATATACCAAATTAATAGAATATCCTCTTAGCAGAGAATCCACTTCCAATGATTCCATATATCTGGTCCATTGTCCTTCTTTTCGCTGAAAGGGATGTGAAAAATCAAGTTTTCCCTTTCCGGACTCTCTCAATAACGATGAAACAATTTTAGGCTTACACGTAGATTCCATTTTCAAACACCACTCCTTTATTTTTTTATTATTCTATCACGATATACAGTGCATTGCAAACATACGGAACCATTTGAACAATTATTTCTATAAAAATCAGAATATTTACCTATTTTCTATCCACTGTATCGTTTTTTGGACAATAGCCGATCTTTGTTCAAAATGTAAATAATGAGATCCTTCTAGTAAAATCACTTCTCCATTTTCTTTATCTGCTATAATATCCCTATGTAGCTGTTCCCACTGCGGCATAGTTCTGCAATTCTCTTTTGAAACAAACTGCAGTATTGGTATTTCTTTTGGAATCTTCATATTTTCTACTGCTTCCATACTCTTTTCAAGATTTTTCATTTTCCATAATTCGATTGCCTCTTAGATTAACACCTCCAAAGTCCTGGCTCTGATCCATATCCGGATCTTCAATTCTTTTAAAATTCACAGGATTTACTACTGTTGCTACTGTAATCAGGTTGTATTCTTCAATTCCTTTTACTTTTGCTATCTGCTCTGCATCTTTAGGAATAACTGTTTCAAAAGAATTATCTGTTGAAACTCCATAAGCTCCATTTTCTAAACGATAATTGTGAACGCCTTCATAGTCTCCTTCTGCTCCTGTTATTTTTGATGCCTCTTCAAGCCGGGTATGTCGATTAGCCTCATTCAGTTCCAGTCTAAATGTAGCCCCAACTGCTTGCCGCGTAGAATCTTGTACATTGACACTTGCAGACCGACTTGCCAATCCTGCCATAAAAAAACTGCTAATCACTACAACTACTAACAGGAGAAGAAGACTTTTTACAGGTTTTCGAGTAATGGAACACATTCCCCGTCGTAAGATACTCATATTTTATTCTTCTCCTTCTATAAAGCTTTTTATATTTCGATTCAATAATTCCTCATATCATTTGTTCGCATATAAATGCTATTTACTGCAATAATTTTCCATCTATAATAAATCTTAACAGGATATCAACTCATTTCTGATAAAATTTCTTTTGGTTTTTTCCTCATGATCATAATCCCTGCTACTGAAACTGAAATGAGTAGCAATCCACCGATTGCAATTGTATCTTTTATCAACATATCTGACGTAACTTCTATTTCTATGTTCTGTAATTTCAAATCCGGTGCGGTATATCCGTCTGCAAATACCTGATTTTCCGTTGCTTCTTTCTGCTCTTCTGCCTGACTCTGGGATTGCTGTGCCATATAAGATGCTGTCATTTTGGAAAGTGCAGGCGATATCATAAATGACAATACTAATCCCAAAACTCCAATCAGCATAGCTTCCCAAAGAAATTGACTCCAAATTTTCTTCTTGCTTTCTCCTAACGCCATAAAAATACCAATTTCCTGTGTCCGGTTCTTCATCCAGAACAAAAAGATCAGACTTAATATAATGAAACTCGCTGCCGAAACTACAATTAACAGCATTTCACTTAACTGCTTCATATTATTAAAGTTCTCAGCCATACTCTGAATATTTCCATTGCTATCAATTAAATCATATCTTTCCCAGTTAATGTCTACTTTTTCAATTTCCTTTCTTACCGCATCATATTGGTCTACATTCCCCACTTTAAAAATCGCATATCGGAACAACGGATTTCCCTCTTCACCAGATGGTTTCTCTGGAAAATTCATGTCGGTAAAAATTGTATTTTCTGACCGATACGTATCTCCTGACATAACCGGTTCCAACTTCTGCACCGCTTCATAGATTCCTACAATCTTCGCACTATAGACTTTCGAATTCTCCTTGTCATCCCACTGATTGAACTGTAGACTGTCGCCTACTTGCAGTCCGTTTAATTCTGCCAGTTCTTTTGAAATAACACAAACATCTTTATCCTCTCTGGTTGTCATTCGTCCATCTACCAGCTTAATTTTTCCTGCTGCAACATCCATATCCATTTCCATAATTCGATTGCCTCTTAGATTAACACCTCCAAAGTCCTGGCTCTGATCCATATCCGGATCTTCAATTCTTTTAAAATTCACAGGATTTACTACTGTTGCTACTGTAATCAGGTTGTATTCTTCAATTCCTTTTACTTTTGCTATCTGCTCTGCATCTTTAGGAATAACTGTTTCAAAAGAATTATCTACAAATGACATCCAAGATCCATCTTCAAATTTTTTTGTCGTTACTCCTCCGTAAGTCCCTTCCTTTCCTTCTCCAATTTTTTCTGTTGCTTCTTCAAGTCGTGTATGCCGATTTGCTTCACTTAATTCCAGCCTAAAGGTTGCTCCTACCGCTTGCCGCGTAGAGTCCTGTACATTGACACTTGCAGACTGACCTGCCAATCCTGCCATGAAAAAACTGCTAATCACTACAACTACTAATAGGAGAAGAATGCTTTTTATGGGTTTTCTAACTACAGAATAAGCACCACGTCTTAACACATTCATTTATGAAACCTCTCCTTTTTCTCTTATATTTTCTTCGTGTATTTTCCCTTTTTCTATTTTAATAACAACATCTGCTGTTTCTGCCATACTTCTACTATGGGTTACTACAATTACACATTTCCCTAATTTATGTGCTGTTTCCTGAAGAAGCTCAGTAACTTCTCTGCCAATATGTTCATCAAGATTTCCTGTTGGTTCATCTGCCAATAATACTTTAGCTGGACTCGCTAAAGCTCTTGCAATAGCCACTCTTTGCTGCTGTCCTCCAGAAAGTTGTAAAACTTTCCGATCCCAATCTTCCTTTTGGATCCCAACAGCAGTTAATAGTTCTTCAGGATTTCCATTTCCTCCAAGCATAACATTTTCCTTTGGAGTTAAATAATCAATCAAATTATAGTTCTGAAACACTAAGGAAACATGTTCTTTTCGATGATGATTCAATCCGCCCTTTAGAATGTCCTCTTCTTCATACAAAATAGTTCCAAGAACAGGAACATCCAAACCTGCAAGCAATGATAAAAATGTTGTCTTTCCTGATCCACTTGCACCTAAAATGGCATAAACCTTACCTTCTTCAAATTTATAACTAATCCCATTCAAAACATTTTTACTTTTATTTGTTTTATAATAATAAACTATATTCTTTACTTCTAAAACCACATTATCGCCTCCTAATCAATCTACATTTTCAAATCCAATTTCTACTTCATCTGGTAATTTTTCTTCTCTCAAAAAAATACCTTTTGTTTTTAAATATCCCCTTATCACATCCATCTCTGAATTATGAATAGGTGTTTGCCTTTTGGATCTGTACTTTTCTTCTGCACTTCTAAAAATTATCCATATCCTTTCCTCATAAGATTTTAAGCTTATTTCTAAAACAGAAAGTTCTGGACGTTTGTCGATAAAATAATACAAAATACTTGTTAAACATAATTTAAGTGCATTTTTATTTGCATATATACAGTTGTCCATTCCATCATACAAATCCAATCTAATTCGAATCCCTATCTTTCTTAAATCATCCTCTACAGATTCATATAGTTCTAATATTGGTACAACAATTTCTATCTTATTTTCCATACTATCCCTCCATATCTGATAATGTATCTTTAGGATTTGTCCGCAAAACAGGTATCACTGATATACCAATTCCAATGAAAAGTATCATAGCGCCACTCATAATAAGCATTCCAATATCTGATAAGTGTGGACTAATTTCTATTGCCAGTGTAGAAATACTTTTTCCTGCAAATAATACTCCCTTCAATTTTTCTGCCAAAATATTCCCTATAACAACAGCAGATACAGATGAAACTGCAAATACCAAAAAACTCTCTAATAATAACTGTGATAATATCGAGCATTTATTTTTTCCCAAACTGATATAAACTGCTATTTCTTTCTTTCTCCCCCTCATCCACATACATAGAAGGAGCGTTATAACAATTGCAGATGTTCCTAATGTCAAATATAACATTAAACTTACAACCTGCATAACCTGTTCGAGTGGTTGTTTCATTTGACGAAATAGCATATCAGACTTTGTCAGTTCAACTTTTTCTCCTAATATATTTGCCATTTCTCCCTCTATCTTTTCTAAATTTTCTGGATTTTTCAAATATACGGAAATACGTTCATATCCGCTTATTTCCTGTAATGCTGCTATAGATTCTGTTTTTGTGTAAATAGTATTTTCAATCCTATAAACAGATGCCATTTCTTTCGACTGATTTCTTTCCGAACCAGACAAATAATATCCTGATATCACTCCATCCATTTTCTTCCCGCCATCTGTTTCGAAAGTAACCGTATCTCCAATCTCTAACTTGTTAGTCTCTGCTAATATTTGATTGATAACAACTTCATTTTTCTCTTTTGGATACTTTCCTTTTACTATCCGGATTTCACTTTCCGCAAAAGCACCGTCTAATTTTAAATCATCATAACCAACCAATCGAACCTGAAGATTTTCTGTATTTGTATTTTGGTTTTCCGTTACTGTTTGGAAATTTGTAGGATATGCAGATAATGTTGCATTTTTATTAATCTTATCTATTCCCTTCAATTTCTGTATTTTATTTATATCCTCCGTTGTGATCGGGTTGTTATTTTCCATAATTCCTGCCAATATTTTTGTCTTTGTTTTTTTCTGCAGTTCGCTTTTTGCCTCATTTGATGCTTTTAAAATAATCCCTGTACTTAAAATCATCGCTTCTGAAATCAAGAGTACCAAAAACAAAATTACTGTTTTTGATTTTTTTCTTATCAAGTAACGCACTGCTCTTTTCGCACTTCCCAATTTATCTCCTCCTACTATTTTTGAAAACGATCTATAATTACACGCGTAGCCAAGAATGTTCCATCTTCCTGATATTCCCCATACAGAAAGACTGCTGATGATTTTTTTACATCTTCTTTTGTTCCCGCCTCTAAAGTTACATTCGTACTTGTAGAATTCGAAATTTGAAATTGTGTATTATCAGCATACTGTACAGAAATTTTTTCTACACCTTCTGTATCCTCTCCAGTTGCTGGTGCAGTCATAGTATCTTCTGTAACACTTCCTTTTCCGAGTGTGCATCCTGTTTCTGTAAAATCAATTACTGTTCCAACCAAATTAGCATTGCTTAAAGCACTTATTCCTTCGCTCTTCTCCGTGCTATTTTCAGTTTGATTTACACTATTTGTTGAATTTTCTGTTGAAGGAACTTCTGGTTTATTACTACTATCCTTCTCACAGCCTGCTAAAGTTCCAAATAAACAAGTTGCCAATATCACCATTGCAATTTTTTTCTTCATAATTGATACCTCCAATATTTTTATGTCTTTATTATAAAAATATCACTTATGTTTATCACGTTTTTTATGTGTAATTTATGTGTAGAATTAAAAAAGTGTTGTAAAGCTCCACAAATTATTGATTTGTCCTTCTAAAGTTTCATAGTCCCATAATTTTTCGCTTCTTTTTTTACTATTGGGATCATGGACACAAATCTTTCCATCTTTCATTCCTGTCAAGACAATAAAATGTCCGGTTGTTGTAAAATCTCCTGGACGCATGGCACAAATAATCGGATGTCCTGATTCTAATTCTGTCTGAATATTATCTTTATCCAAAGAAATTTCTCTTCCCTGAATCCCAAAATGGCTTCCTATATCTGTTATCATACTCCAACTGCTTCCTACCCCTTCTACATAATACCCATTTTGTTCTGCATACTGTGCTACTTGATAAGGTGTCGCCTGCTTATTCCCCGTGAGACCTACAATAACCATAGAGAGTGCTGTTGGACCACACCCATTTACTGCCAACATGCCGTCTCCATAATTCTGATATCCCCATCTTTCATCCCATTGCAATAGTAATGGGATTTCTCCACTTTTTGCTTCTTCTACTATTGTAGCTGGTAAGTTATCTTTCTTTTCAGGATAATCAAACACAAACTCTATAGTCTCTATATTTGCTGTTAACAATTCTAAAAGTTCTTTGGGATACTGATCTTGATTTTCTATTATATCTTTTATACGAGAATCGTAATTTGACATCTTTTGTAATGTTCCCATCATATCTCCATTTTCCACAGTTTGATCCACCATATTTTGTAATTGTGTATCCTTGTATATTCTATAGAAATACACCCCCATACAGCTTATAAAAACAATAATTCCCAAAAAAACTATACATTTTAATACTTGTATCTTTCTCCTCCTTCTCCTTCTTCTTCTCTTTTGTACCATTCTTATCTAACCTTCCTTCATCTTTAATATCAATCTTGTAATACATAGTTTAAATTGTTTTTTTATGATTTCTTTGTTTTTATTGTATGTTTTTTGTGTAGATAGCATCTCCTACATTTATTCAAAAAAAGAACATCCGCCTGTAATCACAACAAACGGATGTTTTTCTAGTCTTTACATATTATTTTCACTTCTATACCTTGATCAGTATTTTTTAATTCACACTCATAGTGATGTAACTCTACAATCATTTTTACAATATAGAGACCTAAACCACTTCCTCCAGCCTTTCTATTTCTAGATTTTTCTCGTCTATAAAATGCATCAAATAATTTTGGAATTTCCTGTTCCGAAATATGCTCAGCATTATTCTCAACGGAAAATATTACATCTCCTCCTTTTTTATACACCTTACACCAAATATTTCCATTATCCGGCGTATACTTTACCGCATTGCTAATTAAATTGCCAATTACTTTCTGAAAAAGAACTCTGTCCGCATGAATATCTGTGTGCTCTTCTATTTCTATGTGGAAAGTCACCCCTCTATCTGTCGCAACATCTTCCCATTCTTGTATACAATTTCTTACAATGTTATCCAAGGATACATTAGAAAAATTGACTAAAAATCCTGCTGACTTTATACGCGAAACATCAAGTATCTCCTGAATCAGTCCTTCCATTGAAAAGACTACTTCGTATGATCTTTTCAGATATTTATCTCTGTCTTTATATCCACCAATCCCTGAAATCATCCCTTGAATTTGTCCTTTTAATATAGTGACTGGGGTTTTCAATTCATGCGAAACTGCTGCAAAAAATGACAATTGCTTCTGTTCCATTTCCTGCTCTCTTTGGATTTCATCTTGCAATATTTTATTTTTTTCTTTTAACTCTTGTAATGTCTCTTCCAAATGTTCCGCCAATCGATTCAAATTTTCTCCCAAAATACCAATCTCATCGCTTCGTGTTTCGGGATACGGTCTACGAAAATCTAATTTCACCATCCTTTTAGATGCTTCATTTACTTTTAAAATTGGTCGAGTGATATATTGAGCGAAAAAAACCGCAATTAAAATAGATACAGCAAAAGTAATTACTCCGAGAACTGGCAAAATTCGGTTTAACACTTTTAACCCTATATTTACAGACTCTTTCGTTCCAAATATCTGAAGTTTATAAATCGTGCCTTCATTAGATTTCACGATATAATTTTTTGTAATGCCCTTGCTATTTTGTGCTTTTGAACTATCTGCATCTGGAGCTAAAAAATAGGATATCTCTCCATAATTTCCTATCTCCTCTCCTTCTTGATTTTTCACAATGATAGAGACTCCATACTCTATCGCAAACCGTTCCAATATCTTCTGAGTTTCATCATTAGTCATATCCTTTATTTGTGAAATCGTAGTGTCTAATTCTTTCTCAAGACTTTTATTTAATTCTGTTAAATAAAAGTTCGACATGCCAAATGTGACCATTCCGTAGATTGCCGCACTCAATGTCAATAATAGCATTATAGTTACTAAAAATACCTTGACAGTTAAGTGTTCTTTAATGTACTTTCTCAAGGCGATATCCCACTCCTCTTACTGTTTCAATATAATTTCCCAGACTGCCTAATTTCTTTCTTAAATTTTTAATATGATTATCTACAGCACGTTCATCACCATAAAATTCATATTTCCACAATCGATTCAGGAAGCTCTCTCTTGAGATCACAGCTCCAGGATGCTCCATTAGCTCCTTTAATATTTCATACTCCTTTTGTGTCAGATCAATACTTTCTCCATTTATAATTACCCGATAATTACCAATAATAAGACAGATTTCACGATACCACATCTGATTATTTTCTGTTTCCTCTTTTTTATTATATCTTCTAAATACAGCTTCTATTTTTTTAATCATCAGCGGTAACGAAATTGGCTTTGGAATATAATCATCTATTTGTAATTCAAATCCTTTAATCTGATCTGTTTCACTGCTTAATGCACTAATCATAATAATTGGCACATTTGAACTTTGCCTGATGATTTCACAAACGGCATATCCGTCCATCTTAGGCAACATAATATCCAAAAGTACCATATCCGGATGTTCTTTATTGAAAATCGCCACCCCCTCTACACCATCATCAGCAACACATACTTGATAGTTTTGGTCTTCCAAAAAAAATTGTATCATTTCTTGTATATCCAAATCATCTTCTACAATCAAAATTTTCTTCATACTATCATCTCCTAAATAATTTTATTTTATCATCTTAGTTTGTAATTTGTGTGTAGTTTTCATATCTTCTAGCTCTTTTATATTCTTTTTTTACCTATGAACCTCCAACTCAAAAGGCAGCAGCATATTAAAACTAATACACTGCCACCCACACGTTCCTATTTACTTAAATCCCATCAATCCTATAACTCTACACTATATGCTGTTTTCAAAAGACTTAATATTTTGTAACGTCTCCAAAAGTATTCAATAACACACGCCTTTTTATTACTCAATATACTTTATACTCTTGGTATCACTTTCATTTCATTCGTGTTTGCTTTTGGACATGTTATTTCTTGTTTCTTTGGAAGAAATTGCTTCATTATCTTTTCTATTTTAGACTCTTCTGCATAAAAACAAATAGTTTTATTCTTCTCAGCAGAAACCTCCTTCAATTCTGGAAAAATCTTAAAAATTTCTGCATCAGAATAAATATCCGACAAGTGCATTTGCATTGCGTAAATATTGAAATCGTGATAATATACAACCTTCATAGACAGAAGATTATTTGCTGCCAGAAATTCTTCTGTAATGGATTCTGTTTCTTCATTTTTATATAATAAATGATATTTTTCAAAATCCATTTCTGAAACTTCACCTATAATTTTTTCAGTATCCACATTAATTATAATTCCGATTTTTGGCAAAGGATCTCCAGAACTTTTCCGATACCCGATTTTTTCTAAAATGACGCAGACACAGTTATTTTGCTGATATAAACATGGTATTATCTGTTCTTCTGCAATCTGGTAATCCTGGAGATATTCTTCCAAAATTCTTTTACAGTCCACTTTCTTTTGAACAGTTCCTCTATCTATATCATAAAACAAAAGTTTACAGGTTTCTAATTCTGTATATCGTTCAATGTAGGTTTTGAATTCATTTTGAGTTTCGATTTCAATATCTACAACATACTTTCCTGGAAATACAAAGGGAACCACATCTCTATCTACATCCATAGGCATAAAATAGGACCATTCGCTATTTTCATTGTAACTATTCCATTCTTGTCCAGTTTTCTTTGTAGAGCAGCCCGACAGCAGAAAAGCAAACACAAGAGTCAATGCTATAAATTATATTCTATTTTTTAACATTTTTTCTTATCTTTTCTCTGTAACTCAATCTGATGTTTCATCAGTTCTAAAGTCTGTTCCACTAATTTTTCAGAAGGTTTATTCTTATCCATTCTTTCTTTATATTTTTCTACCCAGTTCTCTGTATTCTCCATCACTATCACCTTCCCATCTAATTAACATCATAGTACACATATCCGTTTTCATCTTTTGCATTTTTCAAAACTCTTGCCATTTCAAACAAAAGTCCAAACGTATATGTGAATGGTTCTGAATTATTTTTTAAATTCTCAATATTTACTATTTTATTCGTTTCTACACTCACATATTTTTTTCCATCAAATCTATATCTTTCAAGAACTTCAGAAATATCAATAACCGTATTTACAATTATTTCTCCTTCATCATAGATAATAGCCGCATTCACAGAATGATTTCCATTATCAACGACTACCAGACCTAATGGTTCTATTAAAACTGCCTGAATATTATATGCAAACGAAATCCCATTAAAGGGATTCTTATTTATCTCTCCCAGTCCTATCAATCCGTCAATCATACGAGAATGATTCCAAACACATGATATAATAGGAGTATTTTGAACCTTTAAACATATGTTACATTTTTGCCAAAAATCAAACGACAAATCCAGTAAAAAACTATTCAAAATAGCTCTCATATAATCTATTTCCTGATAATTCCTATCATTATACATACATTTCGTAAGTAATTCACTTTGTATAGAATTTGCCATAAATTTAATTACCGAACGCACAGATTCCTTTTTACCTTCATTTACCAATTTTTTAAAATCTTCGATGAATATCTGTGTATTCTCCTCAATCGTAACCTCTTGTTGTTTTTTCTTCTGTTTTTTTAAAAACATACTACCTCCTGTTAAATTGTTTATTACTTTTTTATATTATATCGGAAAATTTTACTGTTTACACATATCATTTATAAGTTGTATTTTTTCGATAGGAATATTGTATATCCTAGAAAATTCATTAATGGTCCAATTATTATAGACTAGAAAACTTCTAGTTACATATACATCGGAATTTGATTCCTTAATTAAGTGATAAATACTCAATTTGTCATGACAATTAAAACTATAAGAAGGCGTGCTCTTCAAATTTCCATTTGTTATTTTCTTATCATATTGTTCTTTTATATTCTTCACTTCGTTTATATAAACTGTTATATTGCTTATATATTCCTTTCTTCCTTTTTTCTTTGTATAAAAATATGGTTCAGTTAAACCAATATTATAGATTCCTCTTGGTGTAGTTGAAAGTGTAAAAATCAGCGTATTAATATCTTTATATAGTATGTTTTTTTTTCTAACACCATAAACCAATTTTTGTTCTAATAATCTATATCGCCGTTGACTAAGAAAGCAATAAAAAATAAAAAGAAGTACAATTAGACTGCCTATAAAAAATATTATTTTTTTAGGATATATTTTAAAATCAAATGAAAAAATAAGTTCACTTAAACAAAAAGAAAATAATATACATATAATTATTCCTGATATAAAATCAAACAAATTGGAAAATTTACTACCCCCCATGATATAATCATAACTTTTATTCATTATAGCACCCTCCCATCGTTATATCTAAAAGGAAATTGTCTAATATTCCAAAAAAATTATTCAACTGGTCACCAAATCTTTTCGTGTAGTTTACCATTAACTCTTCAAGAATATTTTCATTCAATGTACCAACTTATCCCTTTTTAATATCACTCTAACTTGGAAATGCACCATTCAAAGCACCAATACCATTGGTGCTTTGAAGCAGTAACTACATCGTTTCATTCTGAATGATAGACCTATAAGCCTGCAATCAAATCCTATTCTATATATCTTCTATGTTCTGATACTGGTCTTTCCAAAGAATCCGTATCCATAACTCGCCTTAAGGTTTCCGGCACTGTCCTCAATCCGGAGCGGGCTTCCCAGTTCATATGGTAGGTGTAGTTCCTTTCCCCACTTTCTTCTTTCCATGTCCGTTTTCCAAAAGTATCATACCCATACCAGGTTTGCATCTGCCCATCCTTTTAGATTTCAGACAGCCTTCCAAGTGCATCGTAATCATAGCGGTAGTGTCTGTTCTCCTGTTTCCTTGGTTCTGATATAGATCTCCGTATCCATAACTTTGAAAAAGCGTTCCAGAACTGACTTCAATCTTCAGAGGGATTCACACTTCATCCTAAAGATAATAATGTCGTAACGACTGTGGTCATATTGATAATGCTCTTTCGGAAACATATTCTCCAAAGAAATTTCTTATATTTACTACTGTTTCCACTTTGTAATTGTTGCATATTTGGTGAATGGTAAATATATTATGTTAACTGCATCCCCCTCTTTTAGCCAATCAACTCTTCCAACACGGTATTTTTTATTATTATCATTAACACAAATAAACATACCTTTTTTTTCACTAACTACTCCTTGTACAGTTTTATAATTCTTTGATAAAACATACGGTAAATCTAACGTAGATGGCACTATTATCAACAACGAATATATTATACATATTAATAGCAAAAATCTTTTACATAATTTATCAATTTTTTCTTCATTTCTTTTTGCCCATTCCTGTTGTCCTGGATAAAAAAATTGCCATCGTACAATTTTTACTTTTTTTAATATAAAAACTTACTAAATTTCTGATTATCTTTTCATAAGTTGGTAAATGCCGATAT
>OGZX01000720.1_pt1 | contig 38148 bp, 29 predicted proteins | sample 1576881 | NCBI WGS metagenome assembly OGZX01 (sample SAMEA3541542, study PRJEB24748) | human gut metagenome | biome: human gut; feature: human-associated habitat; material: faeces | place: China | collected 2012 | reverse complement strand
AAACGAGCAGGAACCGCTCGACGATAAATATAAGACGGAACAGAATCTGATTGAAGGTTGCCAAAGCCGCGTATGGCTGCAAGCAGATGAAGTGGACGGGAAACTCGTCTTCCAGGCAGAGAGTGACGCACTGATTGTAAAGGGGATTATTTCGCTGCTTATCAAAGTTCTTTCGGGACATACACCGGACGAGATACTGAATGCCGACCTTTATTTCATCGACCGGATTGGATTGAAGGAGCACCTCTCTCCTACCCGCAGCAACGGTTTGCTTTCGATGGTAAAACAGATGAGAATGTATGCGTTGGCATTCAAAGCGAAAGGGAACAAACGATAATAAATCCATACAATAAAAAACGCCTTCCGGATGTTTACTAAAAACGCTCTTGGAATTTACTAAAATTCCGAGTGATTTTTACTAAATATCCGGAAGGTTTTTACTAAAAATATTCTCCCCCTTCCAAAACATATCTCCGGCAGGGATTACAAAAATTTGCCAGACAATCCTTTTTCCTTACAAAGAAAGCGTATCTATTCCTCGCCTTCCTTATATTCCAAAATATCCCCCGGCTGGCAATCCAGCTCCTTACAGATAGCTTCCAACGTAGAAAAGCGGATTGCCTTCGCCTTTCCCGTCTTCAGGATGGAGAGGTTGGCAGGAGTGATATCAATCTTCTCCGCCAGTTCGCCCAAAGATATCTTTCTTCGAGCCATCATTATATCAAGGTTTACTATAATAGACATAGCATCATCAATTATTCGTTTTCATAACAGTATTCAAATAGTCAAATCCTGTTCTTTCTTCAATTTCGTCCCGACAGCAAATATCTCAGTGAAGAGGATGGCCACAACCAGCAGCAGCCAGTTAACGTGCATATCAAAAGGTGCCACCTCATACCCCGGCAATGCAACCTGCTTCGTCGCTTCTATATAATCGAACCATGTAACCAAAGAATCCAATATACTGAATGCGACCAAAGAGTAGGTAAAGACACGCATCCTCACTACATTGTCATCCGTAAAAACATCACGCTTCGATATGGATATAAAAAGGCGTATCAGGCAATAGAACCCGGCTAAAAGAGCAAGGCCGACAAATACTGCGAAGAACGTAATAACACTGCTCCATATCGAAGGGATAATAGGGACACGTATCTCACCTATTTTATAAGGAATGTTCTCTTTTGAAAAGCTGTTTGTCAGGGAATCCAGTTGGGTAGTCTCCAAAGGTCTTACACTTACAGGAACAGTCCGATAAGCACTGTAAGGATGATTCTCTGCGTATACACTATGAGCTCCTTCCATAAAACTATCATTTACATCCTTCCAGCCGGCAGTGAAAGAGAATATAAATTCCACCGCAATCACCAATATTGCCAAGATGCCTAATATTCTAAACTTTTTCATCAGTATATCCTCCTGTATTAGATGGTTAAGTCCTGCTCCTCTTTCATCTTCAGCCCGATGGCAAATACTTCTCCTACGATCAGCGAGCAAAGTCCCAACACCAGCATAGTGGTACTTATAAGTCCCGAAAGATTCAAGCTATATCCGCGAAGCGAAAAGACCTCGTCGACACCATGAACCATGAGATAAGCCATGAAAAGCGTACAGCAGAAACTAAGAATCAACGCCAGTCCCATGCGACGCAGGCGGCGCACATTCTTCCAATTAAAAATATCGGATTTATTAATGGAAATTATCAGCCGGATGAACAATACGATAGCCCAGATATACACTACCATTTGCAAGAGCCCTAACAGGCTTTTAGTAATCATCTCCCACTTGGCAGGATGGCTGTCAACGGTAATTGCCATCGTAGAATAGAGGGCAGGTACATAAGTGCCACTCTTCTCATTGTACACGGAATCCTGGAAGATGTCACCGCCTGCTAAAAAGCTTTCCGGTTCCAGACTGATGACCTTCATATTCATCAGCTCTTGTTGCGCCGAAAGAGACGGTCCTTTTTCAGCAACAGATTTCACACCGAGTCTGGCTCCGACAAAAAAGCCATAACCTGCCTCAAATATCGAGTAAGTGAGTACAAGTACCACTATCAGACAAAGGAAATTCAATCGTTTCTTCATACTTCAGTTGTTGTGGTTTCGTTAATATCAGATATTTTATAGTCATTCAGTTTCTTCAGTGAGAGGAGTAGCAGCAAAGTAAGGACCACCAACCAGACAATCAGTCCGGTATCTCCCGTCAAGTCCGGCATTTCTTCTATTTCAGGATGCGTCAGGTTCATATATACCACAAAACTGTTATTCAGGACATGCAGCAGAATGCCCGGAATAAGGCTCTTGGTCTTATAGAAAAGCCATGCGAAGAAAAACCCGAGGAAACAGGCATTCACCACCTGCGCCGGATTCAGATGAAAGATTCCGAATACTAAACCGGAAATCAGAATAGCTTTGGCAGGGCTGTACTTCTCGAGCAGCACTTTGGTAATGGCGCCGCGGAACAGCAGCTCTTCCAATATCGGTCCCAGCAAAGCAATGCAAAGGATACCCAACCAGCCGGATTGGAGCAGATTGAATGTATCCGCCAACCAATTGGGCAAGAAAGTGAGTTGGGATACCAGGACACTTACCAGAAATACCAAAGAAAATCCGCCAACTACACTCCATACCAAAAAAGAAAGTGGCACGGGGGAATACTGGCGTTTGTTACCCGGCAGATAGTTCTTCCACCACAGATACAACGCCATAAATACAAATCCCAGCAGCATGGAAGGTGCCATCGCAATCTCTTTTGCCTGGTCCATATCCATTGTACCACGGGTAGTATAGATATATAGCAAGCAGAAGAATCCGGCAACCAATGCTCCCAGTACCTGCATCAGAAAGTAAATCAAAACCAACTTTATCGCTGTTTTCATCGTTCCTTTGTTCTTAAAAGTCTGCAAAGATACAAAATTCTCTCTCAAATTGTCAAGCAGCAGCAAATGCTCCTACCAACAAACCCATCACCATAGACAGTGATAAAACCAATAGCGTAATGCTCATTAATGCTCTTTTCATAACTCCAACCTTTTAATAAGTATTGTATTCTTGTTCACTCCAACCTCGTTTTTCGATAAGTATTTATCGTTTTTCGATATGCAAAGAAAAAACGTTTTTCTGAAACAAACAAGAAAAACAGAAAATATTTATCGAAAAACAATAAAAAAAAAGTGTTTTACGATAAATATTCAGAAAAGATGCTTTTTTTACTCTATTCAGAGCACTTTAAATGGAGAGAATTGCTTTTATCTCAGCCTCATCCTGATGAAGCCGGGCTATCAGTTCGTCTATGGTATCGAACTTTAGTTCAGGACGGGTGCGGCGAACGAAAGAAAGGCGCATCGGCTGATGATAGGCATCGGCATTGAAGTCGAAGATATGTACCTCGATGCTACGTTCAGGGCCATTGTTAAGGGTAGGACGGTAGCCGATACTCAGCATACCGCCGTATTCTCTTCCGCCGAAAAGAACGTGAACGGCATATACTCCATCGGCAGGAACCAATTTATCGGGATCGTCCACGCGGAGATTGGCAGTAGGGAAACCAATCTTGCGACCTACACGATAGCCGTTGATTACCGTGCCATCCAGGAAGAAATCATATCCCAGATACTCCGCAGCATCCGAAACATCTCCTTCGTGCAGAAGGCGGCGGATGGCAGAAGAACTGACTGCGACTTCGGCCTCATCCTTTATATAAGAATATGCGCGCGCAAGAAGCACTTCCATACCCAACTCCTGCCCGTAGCGCACATAATCGTCAAATCCTTCGCTACGGTTATGCCCGAAGCGATGGTCATAGCCTATCACTAAAACCTGTATTCGATACTGCTCTTTCAGTACAGTCATAAACTCTTTGGCTGAGAGCCGGGCTATATCAGGAGTAAAATCGAGCATAATACAATAATCGACACCTGTTTCGGCAAGCAAAGCGACTTTTTCATTGCAGGTAGTCAGCAGTTCGGGATGATAATCAGCCTGCATCACCTTGCGCGGATGTACCGGGAATGTAACTACCGACGAGGCAAGACCGCGCACGGCAGCAGCCTCGCGTACCTGTTCTATCAGGTAGCGATGCCCCCGGTGTACTCCATCGAAAAAGCCGATAGTAGCTACGCTCGGACGATTATCAGAACAAATGGCTCCAATCTTCATGTGCTTTCGGCGTATAAGTAGAAATGCCTAATGCCTCTGCCGTACGACAATTGGCATCGGAATCATCAATGAAAAGTGTCTCCTGGGGAACAATGCCGGTTTCATCCAATACTTTTTGGAATATCCCGGTATCGGGCTTTGCCATTTTCATCTTATACGAGAGGAATATATGTTCAAAGTAGTCTTCCACACGGAAGGTCTTATATGGAAATACATACTTGCACGACCACTCCCAATGAAGTTCGTTTGTATTGCTCAGCAGATAGACAACATAATCCTTACGTAAGTTTAACAGCAAATCCAGTTTATAGGCAGGGATATTCATCAGAAAACTATTCCAGGCATCATCTATCTGGGCATCCGTCACCGGCTTCTCCGTTTTCGAACGAATCACATCACGGAATTCCGCAGTGGTAATCAGTCCCTTTTCATATTTCTGGAAGAAGTCTTGCTGATGATAGATGTCCAACAATGATTCTACATCCGACATTCCCAACTTACTAAAGTTATCGAGGCAGCGCTGGCGATCCAAGCCTATCAGCACTCCGCCAAAGTCAATAATAAGGTTTTTAATTCCTTTTCTTTTCATCTTTTATCTTTTTGTTAAACGCTGGACAAAACGGATTAGTTCACCTATCCACAAAACAAGGGAAGTGGAAGCTACAATCGTTATCCAGGTCATTAAATCAAGCGGAACGGTGCGGAACACAGCTCCACCAAACTGCACAATCAGTATTTGTCCGCCCAGGATGGCGAGTATTATCAATTCCATGCCATAGGACTTGGAGATGCCTTTGAATGCAGAGTCCGAAGTGCCGAATACACGTGCATTAAAAAGATTCCAGAATTGCAGCATGACGAAGAAGGTGAAGAAAACAGTCAGGCGATGTGCCGTCATACCGCCTTCTGCATTGTTAAACCAGAAGAGCATCCCCATAAGCAACGCCAGGAAAGCAAGTCCCATGCCCAGGATGAAATATCTCATAGGCTTGGTTATGATGAAGTCGGTACTCTTACGCGGCTTTTCGTTCATCACACTTTCGCTGGGCGGAATGGAAGCTAATGCCAGTGCTGCAAAGGTATCCATAATCAGGTTTACCCACAACATCTGGGTTACGGTCAAAGGAAGAGCTGTTCCAACCAAAGAACCCAGCAGCACAATGAACAATGCAACGAAATTGATCGTCAACTGGAAGACGATGAAACGCTGTATATTCTTATATAAAGAACGTCCCCACATCACGGCCGTACCGATACTGTTGAACGAATCGTCCAGTAAAGTGATGTCGCTGGCTTCCTTGGCTACAGATGTTCCCGTACCCATTGAAAGACCGACTTGCGCATGGTCCAATGCAGGGGCGTCATTCGTTCCGTCACCCGTCACAGCCACTACTGCGCCCTTCTGTTGCAACAGTTGCACCAACCGTTGCTTATCTGTGGGACGTGCACGCGACATTATCTTCAAATCCATCACACGCTCCAGTGCTTCTTCATCGGTAAGTTCGGCAAACGCAGCACCCGTAATGCGGTTACGCTCAGTATCTTCCGGTTTCCACAGCCCAATCTGACGGGCTATCTCGGTAGCAGTACCCGGAGTATCACCCGTCACAATCTTGACGCCGATACCTGCCGACTGGCATTTGGCAACTGCCGCAGGCACATCCGGGCGGATAGGATCACTGATGGCAACCACTCCCAGGAATGACAAATCGTTCTTGGCAACCAACGATACGCAGTCGTCAGTTTCCGCCTCATCTACAATCTTGAATGCAAAGCCCAGCGTACGCATGGCCATATTCTGGTAATTGAGCAGTTGCTTTTCTACCATACCGCGATACTCCACCGCATCTACCCGGCTACCGTCCAGGAACACATCCTTACACTTGCTTAATACGATTTCGGGGGCTCCCTTCACATACAGCACTTTCTTTCCTATTAAGGGAGATTGCACCAAAGTAGCCATGAACTTACGCTCCGTAGAGAAAGTCAGTTGGTCGAGGACCTTGGCATCTTCGCGCAGACTCAGGTAGTTGCGTCCCTGCCCGTTCAGCCATAGGAGCAAAGCAACCTCTGTCGGATTACCTACCCCCTTCGGCTTACCGCCGTCCGCTTCTTCTTCCAGGAAAGCAGTAGAGTTGGCACTGATGCCTTCCATTACCAACTTGCTAAGATCATCTTCTCCCAGTTCTCCGTTATTCTTCAGGCTGTAAAAGTTCGGTTCGTATACCTGCATCAGGTTCTGCGTCAGCGTTCCGGTCTTGTCGGTACAGATAACTGTAATGGCTCCCATCGTCTCACAGGCATGCATTTTGCGCACCAAGTTGTTGGTAGAAAGCATACGGCGCATGTTTAGCGCCAGGCTGAGTGTTACACTCATCGGCAAGCCCTCGGGCACAGCAACCACAATCAACGTAACGGCCATCATAAAATATTGCAAGGTAGCCCGCAAAGCCGGCAGCCAATCACGGAACGTATGGAATGATGAAAAATCATAAACCAGCACCACATCCTTTATAAAGAAGATAAGGAATGCCAGACCTGCCACAGTAAAACCTATTTTCCCGATGAGGTTGGCAAGTTTTGTCAACTGGATATTCAGAGGAGTGGGTTCGGTATTCTGCTCGGTACTTTGGCGCGCCACTTTACCGATTTCCGTAGCATCGCCCACTGCTTCCACACGCATGGTTCCATGCCCGTCTACCACTGTTGTGCCACGCAGTATGCGATTGGAAGCATACGTTGCCTCTTCATCAAAGTCGGCTTCTACAGTCGTTTTAGTAACTACCGGTTCTCCCGTCAGGTTCGATTCGTTGACTTGCAAAGAGATGGCATCCAGTAATTCACCGTCGGCGGGTACTTCTTCACCGGTCTCCAACACTACAATATCACCTACCACTACGTCTTTACGGGGAATTTCCTGTATATGGCCATTGCGAATCACTTTCACCAAAGTCTCTTCGTTCACTGCATTCAGCAGGTCGAACTTCTTGCCGGCATCATATTCGAAGAAGAAGCCGATGCCGGTAGCCAGCAAAATGGCAGCAATGATACCGATTGTTTCGGCATACTCATTTTCTACAATGGAAATAATCAGAGAAAACAATGCTGCAACCAGCAGTACTCGTACCACAGGATCTTCAAATTTTTCAAGATACAGCTTCCACAGGGAGGGGCGTTTGGGAGGTGTCAACAAATTTACACCATACTCGGCGCGGCTCTTCCGCACTTGTTCGTCGGTCAGTCCGACATGAGAATAATCATCCTTTGTTGCAGTCATGCAAGTCGTTATGTTTAATTTTGATCAGCAAAAATACAACAATAATTCGGGATACCTAAGGTTATTAAATCTTTTTATAAATTTGCAATTTTACCATTTTTTCCCTTCAGAGATAAAACAAAAAAGCATAGTTGGACGTTAATAAAGTACAAACCTAAAAAGAAAGATATGGAAAAGTACATTTGCACTGTTTGCGATTATGTTTACGACCCCGAATTAGGAGATCCGGATAGCGGGATTGAACCAGGCACAGCCTTTGAAGACCTTCCCGAAGATTGGGTTTGTCCTCTGTGCGGAGTCGGTAAAGAAGAATTTGAGAAAGCGTCCTAAGACGCTTTCTTTTCTTTTATATCACTGCTGGCTTCCACTACATTCACTACGTAGTCACCCAGCTTCTCGCATTCGGCAATGATGTCCATGTAATAAACGCCCATCTGATAGTCATATTCCTTATTGTTCACATCCAGAATATTCTGATTCTTCAGTTGGTTGCGGTAGTTATTGATTTCATTCTCTATATTGAACGACTTATTCACATCGTTACTTGCATGCTCCGGATGTTCCACCACCACAATCATCTGTGCCAAAGCATCATCCGTCAGTTTCATCATGAAGTGGATATGCTCATATTGCTTTTCCGTAAAATCCTGATTAGTCTGACGCTTACGGTTGATGGTGCGGGCCAGATTGTAACAACTGTCGCCGATGCTCTCTATTTCAGTCACTTCGCGAAGCATGGCGCGTATCTGCAACTTACTTTCCGAGCTCAAACGGCCCTCTGATACCTGATTCAGATAATTGGCTATTTCCAACTCCATGCTGTCGCTGATATTCTCATATTTCTCCACGCGACTGAATACTTTATTGAAGTCATCGTCTTTCTCCGTGTGCAGCAAGTCCTGCACCATGCCGAACATGCGGCGGGTACGTTCCGCAAAAAGATGAATTTCTTTGCTTGCCTGCAAGATAGAAAGTTCCGCCGTAGAAAGCATACCGCCCGAAATGAAACGCAGGCGATACTCCTCGTCCTGTTCCTTCATCGGGATGATGGCGCAGACCGTACGCTCAATGAACTTCACAAACCAGATAAGAATTAACACATTACATATATTAAAACACGTATGGAACGCCGACAGTTTGAATGATACGGCCACCGCCGGATCAGTAGTTCCCATCACATTCTCTACGAACCACGATACACCCTCGGTGAAAGGCACGAACAGGCACAACACCCATATCACGCCGAACACATTGAATACCAAGTGGGCCAATGCAGCCCTCCTCGCCTGCGTATTACCGGTCAGTGCCGCAAGATTCGCCGTAATCGTCGTACCTATATTCTCACCCAGTACCAGCGCAGCACCCAGTTCAAAGCTGATCCACCCGTTGGCACACATAATGAGCGTGATAGCCATCGTAGCCGCCGACGCCTGAACTACCATCGTCAGTATAGTACCTATGCCTACAAAAAGAAGTATGGAGATAAAGCCCATATCCGTATAGTCTTGCACAAAGGCTAACATATCCGGATTCTGGCTCAAATCGGGAGCATTGTTTTTCAGATAGGACAAGCCCATAAACAAGAAAGCAAAACCGAATATGAATTCACCGATAGACTTGCGGTTACTTTTCTGGGAGAAGAGAAGAGGTATGCCAAAGGCAAGAAGGGGAAGGGCAAAGGCAGCAATGTCGACCTTAAAACCTAATGCTGAAATAATCCATGCTGTAACGGTAGTACCGATATTGGCACCCATGATGACGCCTATGGATTGCGAAAGCGTCAATAGCCCGGCGTTGACAAAACTCACCACCATCACCGTGGTAGCAGAGGAAGACTGTATTAATGCCGTAATAAGCACGCCCGTTAGTACGCCGGTCACTCGGTTGGTTGTCATAGCGGTCAATATTCTCCGCAATCTGTCTCCCGCAAATTTTTGAAGCCCCTCACTCATTATCTTCATTCCGTAGAGGAACAGCGCTAATGAACCGAGCAGCTTTAAAAAATCATAAAAAGAATATTCCATCTTTAATTAATTAAAGGGTTTCGTTGCCCCATGTGTTATTATAATCTATATTTAACGAATCAACCAAGTAAAAAACGAGGCGTCATGAAACACATGTTACAAATTTGTTGCAAAAATAATAATATTTATAAAGAATTCCCTATCGGGAGCTCACTTTTGGATATTTATTACGGTTTTAATCTTAATTTCCCCTATCAGGTAGTCAGTGCCAAGGTAAATAATCGCTCCGAAGGACTCAACTTCCGCGTATATAATAATAAAGATGTAGAGTTTCTCGACATACGCGACTCCTCGGGTATGCGCACCTATGTCCGCTCTTTATGCTTTATTCTTTACAAGGCAGTCAGCGAACTATTCCCGGACGGCAAACTATATGTAGAGCATCCTGTGTCCAAGGGTTACTTCTGCAACCTCCGCATCGGGCGTCCCATCGAGCTGGAAGACGTGACCGCTATCAAAAAGCGGATGAAAGAGATTATTGCTGAGAACATTCCTTATCACCGCATCGAATGCCACACTGCCGAGGCTGTACGCATCTTCAGCGAACGGGGTATGAAGGATAAGGTGAAACTGCTCGAAACTTCCGGTTCGCTCTATACCTATTATTATACGTTGGGCGATACCATCGACTACTATTACGGCAATCTGCTCCCCAGCACCGGCTTTATCTGGCTGTTCGACATTGTAAAATACTATGATGGCCTGCTGTTGCGCATTCCCAACAAGAACAATCCCGATGTATTGGAAGAAGTAGTAAAGCAGGAAAAAATGCTCGACGTATTCAAAGAACATCTGCGTTGGAACTATATTATGGGAATGAGCAACGTGGGTGACTTCAATATGGCCTGCGAAGAAGGACACGCCACCGACCTCATCAACGTAGCTGAAGCCTTGCAGGAAAAAAAGATTGTACAAATAGCCGATGATATCTACCGTCGGGGCGAAAACGGAAACCGGGTGAAGCTGATACTTATTTCCGGTCCGTCCTCCTCCGGCAAGACCACCTTCAGCAAGCGCCTGTCCATACAGCTGATGACCAACGGACTGCACCCATACCCCATTTCACTGGACAACTACTTCGTAGATCGCGAAGATACACCGCGTGACGAGAATGGAGACTACGACTACGAATCGCTCTATGCCCTCGACCTCGACCTCTTCAACCGGCAATTGCAAGCCTTGGTGCGAGGCGAAGAAGTGGAACTTCCACGCTACAACTTCACCCTCGGGAAAAAGGAGTACAAGGGAGACAAACTGCGCATCGACGAACATACAATCATTATACTCGAAGGCATCCACGCCCTGAACCCGGAACTGACTCCACACGTCCCGGCCGAGGATAAATACAAGATTTACGTATCTGCCCTCACTACTATTTCATTGGACGACCACAACTGGATTCCCACGACAGACAATCGTTTACTGCGCCGTATCATCCGCGACTTCAACTACCGCGGCTACTCGGCACAGGAAACCATTTCCCGCTGGCCCAGTGTCCGCGCCGGTGAAGACAAGTGGATCTTCCCCTATCAGGAGAATGCCGATGTAATGTTCAACTCCGCCTTGCTGTTCGAGTTTGCCGTGCTGCGTTGCCATGCCGAGCCCATTCTGACCAGTGTGCCGCGCAACTGTCCCGAATATGCCGAAGCCTACCGTCTGCTAAAGTTCATAAAGTATTTCACACCCGTACAGGATAAAGAAATACCACCCACATCGCTGCTGAGGGAATTTTTAGGTGGAAGTAGTTTCAAATATTAAAAAAGAGCGATTGTTCTGCACCATGTATTAAAGAATATTACTACATTTGTGTGCTAATCAAACGTATTTACATAATGAAAAAGATAATATCTCTATTCTTATTAGCTATATTCTGCTTCTATAGCCAAATTTATGCCCAAAACCGTGCCGGCGAATTGATGCAACAAGCACAGGAGAATCTTGATAAAAAAGAATATATCAAAGCCCGTTATCTCTTTTTGCAGGCCTACAACTCCTTTGCCTCCCAAGACAACTACGCCAAGGCAGTGGAGTGTGGTGTCAATGCCAGTGCGCTCTATCATCGGGAAAACTACTACAAAGAGGCCTTTGATCTGCTTCGCAGTGCCGAAATGGTAGTAACTACCGGCGAACAGAAAACCGGTAAAGCCATGCCGGAGTTGCGATTCCGCATCAATAAAGAACGGTTGCAGATATACATCAACACCAAGAATCCTGCACGCGCCAAAGAATTGCTGGGCCGGTTGGAAGAGACAGCAAAAGCATCGCGCAACGATTCCTTGAGTAACGACCTGCTCTACACCCAGGCCAATTACTATTACACCTTCGGTATGAATACCCAGGGCGATGCCGCCACCAACCGACTGATAAGCCAGTACAAGGAACAAAAGAACTATGCCAAAGTAGACGAATGCTACAAAACCCTCATCAACATTGCCCGCAAAGCCAACAACGCCGGAGTAGTGGCACGCACCTACGACAAATACATTCTCTGGACCGATTCTGTAAAAGCGCTTACCGCCCAAGATGAGTTGAATGCATTGAAACAGAAATACGACGAAAGTCTCACTACCATCCAGGAGAAAGACGACTCGCTGAGCGCCAAACAGTATATCATTATCGGACTCTGTGTACTCGCAGCCATCCTTGCCGCTGCCCTGGTGCTGGGTGCCATCGTACTGCTGCGCTTCATCGTCCTCACCCGTAAACAGAAAAAAGCCATCAGCGTTGCCAACGAGCACAACGAGCTAAAGACCAAGTTCATTCAAAATATCTCCGCACAAATGGAGCCCACATTAAACACGCTCGATGCTTCCTTACCCGGCGTACGCGCTCTGCACACTTTCTCGCAGCACATCCAAGAGCTGTCCGAGTTAGAAAACAGTTTGTCCGAGCCTTATGAAATGCAGGAGAAGAACATTTCTACTTTCTGCGAAAACGTAATGGACAAGATTAAAGGGAAAACGCAGGAAGAGGTCACGCTGGCAGTGAATGCCCCCAAACTGAATGTAAAAATCAATCCCGAACAACTGGAACGCATACTGTTGCACCTGCTGGAAAATGCCGCCGAGTACACTCCCGCTGGAGGAAAGATATGGCTCGATTTCAAGAAACGCGGCGCACATACCCACCAGTTCATCATCAGCGATACCGGTTGCGGCATCCCTGAAGAACAACGCGAGAATATCTTCAAACCCTTCACCGAAGTAAAAGACCTGACGCAAGGTGACGGTTTGGGCTTGCCCATCTGTTCGCTGATAGCTACCAAAATGAACGGCAGCCTGACACTGGACAGCAGCTACAACAAGGGAGCACGATTTGTACTGGAACTGCACGCATAAAGACTACAGCTAAGGCTGAAAGAGATACATCTCATGTATAGGAAAATCCTGTGCATGAGATGTTTTTTGTGGAAGAAAGTAGTATCTTTGCAGCAGTTCTAAGAAAAAAACAGAATGAAAAAACGAACCATTACAGCCGTATCGACATTAACTATTCTCTTGGCGGCCTGCATTTCCCGAACTAATTATGACCCCATGCTCATGCAGGCAGATTCACTGATGCCCACAAGACCTGACATCGCTCTGTACATCCTGCAAGACGTCACATTACAGCAATTCTCTTCACAAGCCGATAAAGTTTACTACGCACTGCTCATTACGCAGGCAAAAGACAAAAACTATATCCAACAAACCAATGATTCATTAATTCGCACTGCCGTAGAGTATTACACCTCTACTAATAACAAAAGAATGCAAGCTGAAGCATATTATTACTGGGGTTGCATTTACAGAGATACCAACCAACAATCGGCTGCCATAGAGAAGTATCTCATAGCAGCAGCCCTCGCTTCGGAAGTAGATGACGCACAACTGGCTGGACGCATCTATAATAATATTGGTTATTTGTACTTTCGACAGAGGTTATACGAAAAAGCAGATTCTATTTATCAAAAGACCGAACAGATAGGCATCCAGCTAAATGACACTAGCCTGTGGACAGAAGCACTATCCATGCAGGGAAACATAAAACTGCAACAGCAACTTTATCCACAAGCGGAGCAGGACTTGCTGCAAGCACTCCATACTTTAGGACATTTTGAACAAGATGGAATACGGAGTGATATTATCGCTGCATTGAGTTCACTATATAGCAAAGTAGGTGATGGAAGAAAAGCTATCGAATATGCCCAACAAAACATCAAGCTTCAAAAAGATAGTTTGTATTGCTATCGAGCTTTCCTATTATTAGGTGATGCTTATTATAAAGTAGAACAATATGATTCTGCCCTATATTACATCAACAAGGCATTACCTTCCTGGAATTATGCCAATAAAGCAAGTGCCTATATGCGTTTAGCAGATATTGCAAGAAAACGTGGTAATATAGCTCAGTCGCTGGATATGGAGAGGCTATATTCCTCTTACAAAGACAGTTTAGACTTAAATCTACAGAAAGATAAGATTCTTGAAACAGAAAAGCAAGTCTTGATAAAACAGCAACAAATACAATACAAACATTCCCAAAGCAGGTATCGTTACTACATTATAACTCTTACTATAATCAGTATTTCATTTATCTATACCTTGCGAAAGCGGTACCAAAAGAAAATCCATCGACAGGATCAAGAAAGGATTCAATCAGAAAAAATACTAAATCAGCAATATTTGCAACTGAAAGAAGAACTTAAACAAAAAGAAAAACAAATTGCAGATCTTCAGAAAGAAATTGCACAAAATAATACTGATGAAGAGCGTAGAAAGGCTCTATACAAAGAACTTGCCGAGATGAATAGGCAACGAATGGCATTAGCGCGAGAAACTTTAGAACATCTGGATGTATACGCAAAAATACAACGTATTATCGATGACTACAAGATGAAAGGCTATTCGAAAGAATCTTTAAACAAAGAAGAGTGGTTAAAGCTTATTGCAGAGATAGATAAAGGAGGCATTATAAACCAAATAAGTATACGATACAAACTCTCAGAGAACGAAATTCATTTGTGTTGTCTATCGCTGATGGATTTATCACTTACGGATAAAGCAAGGGCCATGCACTACAAACGAACGACTATTTATAGGAAAGAGAAAGACATTTTAGAGAAAATGGGGGAGAGTTACCAAGCTGGAAAGCTAGAGATCCTATTAAAAAAGCATATCGAAAAGGCTATGTTATAGTGTATTGTTACATGTAACGCCCAAAATGTTACACTTTCACGTAAAAATGCGACACTTTTTTTCGTCTTCCTTTAATAAAATCATACGAACTTTGCAGCAAACAAAATGCAACAATATGAGATATACATTATTTCTAATCGTATTATTTTGGATAGGAAGCATAACTACAAATGCCCAAGCAGCGATCAATGCATCCCATCCTATTGCCCTTACTTCCTATAATGGAGATGATCCTGAGAGAGAAATTCCAGATCTTGGACCCGAAGATGGTCCTCGAACTCGTGGCCTATTCGAGCCAGTTTCTGCTTACTTAAACGATAATGTAGTAACTGTATCATTCGGAGAAGATTTCTCTACTGCTACTATTACCATTACTAATACAGCAACCGGTGAAACCGTATATGCTGAAACTTGTAACAACCCTATAAACCTTAACATAGATTTAAGTGGTGAAAGTAACGGAACCTATCTCATTGAGATAGAAGCCGACAATACCCACTTAAAGGGAAATTTCTCATTGTAACCAATTTCTGGTATAGGCGAAGCACTCATGACGGCGGTCAATAATAACAGCATTATTCTTTATCGTTATTTACGGGCTTTATCCGTAAAAATAAGTCGGAGTACTGTGCATCGTCTGCTTGATTCCCCCGCAGAAAATAGCCTGCGGGGAATCAGTGATGCACTGGATGCATTGTATATAAAACATGAATTGCATCACTTCCCACCATTATATGACTATTTGCTTCTGTTGAAGCCTCCCTTCATCACTATGTTAGAAATAGATGAAGAGTTTCTTTGCGTTGTGACCAAGAAAGACGATTTTATCGTAGAATATAGGAATGCAAAAGGGAAGAAATACTATATCAGGGCAAGTCAATTCTTAAATAAGTGGACAGGAACTGTGCTGTTTGGAGAACCAACCCAAAGTACACCTTCCGATTACTTTTATATGTGGAAAAATCTAAGTTATTATCTTTCGTTCTAAGAAATCCCGCTATTCAAAGCGAAACAAAGAACTCCTTCTCCTTTTATATAAGAAGAAGGAGTTCTCCGCTTTAAACGGGATGATTCATATCTGAATAACAGACATAACCAATCATTCAGAATGGACTGATTAAAAGGTATCAGCGTAGTGCTTCCACCTCTTCCGGTGTCAATGGAATCTTCTTACCCAAGCGACGTGAACCGGTTTCAGTAATCAGATAATCTTCTTCGTTACGGATACCACCGAAGTTGCGGTATTCCTCTAACTTATCATAGTTGATAAAGTCCGTGAACTTCTTCTCACCTCTCCAAAGATCAATCAGTTCAGGGATGAAGTAGATGCCCGGCTCAACGGTAAGCACAAAACCCGGTTGCAAAGGAATGGCAAGACGCTGGCTCTTGCGACCGAATTGCGTACTCTTAGGCTGACCGTCGTAACCTACCCAAACTTCACCCAGATTTTCCATATCGTGAACATCCAGTCCCATCATATGCCCCAATCCATGAGGATAGAACAACGCATGAGCACCTTCGCGCACAGCATCTTCGGCATTACCCTTCATCAAGCCCAATGCCGTCAGTCCTTCTACCATCACCTGGGCAGAAAGTTCGTACACCTTCATATAAGGAATACCCGGGCGGAGTGCATTGACCGATGCCAAATGCATCGCATTCTGTACCTCGTAGACCGCACGCTGGCGGGGAGTAAACGTCTTATCGGCAGGAACGGTAGAAGACATATCACCGCAATAACCCGAAGGCAGTTCGGCACCGGCATCAATCAGAAACAAATCCCCCGGCTTTACCTTATTACCGTGATAGTGGTTATGCAAAGTCTGTCCGTTGACAGAAGCAATCGTAGCAAAAGAGAGTTCGCAGTTGTTCATTTCCGCTATACGGTTCATCTCAGCCACTACTTCGTATTCATACATTCCCGGACGAATCACCCTCATGGCTGTGGTATGCATATCGGCAGTCACATCGCATGCCTTCTCTATCTCGGCTATTTCTTCGGCCGTCTTATAATTGCGCTGTGCCACTACCGCACGGATAAACGGAACGGAACCTTCCTGACGGGCAGGAGGAACACCCAGCCAATCCATCAGTTTCAGTTTGTGTTCGGCACGGTAAGGAGGAAGGTAATGAATTGTCTGTCCACTTTGCACAGCTTTATGCAGATAGTTGGCGATATCGGCCGAAGGGCGGGTTTCGGCAATACCCACCGCAGAAGCTTTTTCGTGAAGGGTGGGTTGCGTCCCCATCCACACAATATCATCAATGGTCAATTCGTCACCGAAGATGATTTCCTTATCTTCGTCTATATCGATTATAGCAGACAGCCCCGCAAACGACAGGCCGAAATAATATAAGAAGGAGGAGTCCTGGCGATAACGGAAGGTATTATCCCCGTAATTCAGTCCTTGTTCATCATTACCCAAGAACAACAATACTCCTGAGCCGACCGTTTTCTTCAGCTGGGCTCTGCGCTGTACATACGTTTCTTTAGCAAACATAACATTCAGTTTTTAATAGTTATGACACAAAGATAACAACAAAAATACAACCGCGCGTCCGCTTTCTTGTTAAATATCATAAGAGAAGATTTCGCGTTCCCGAACTATTCACTATTTTTGCGGTAGAATTTGAATGACATCACCGCAATTTTGTAATTTGTAATTCATAATCTGTAATTATATAAAAGTATGGCACAAGGTTCCCGACAAGTACAAACGCAGGCGCAGCAGCAGATACAGACGCTATCGCCGCAACAGATTCTGGTAGTGAAGCTGCTGGAACTCCCTGCTGTGGAGCTGGAAGACCGCGTGCATGCCGAACTGCTTGAGAACCCGGCACTGGAAGAAGGCAAGGAAGACGCCCCCGGCGATGACTACTCCGAAGCTTCCGACGCAGAAGCCAACTCTGAGGACGGCGGAGATACCAGCTACGATTCGTTGAGCGACTATCTGAGCGAAGACGATATCCCCGACTATAAACTACAGGAAAACAACCGGAGTAAAGGCGAACAAGCCGAAGAGATTCCATTCTCCGACGCCACCTCCTTTTACGAAACCCTGAAAGAGCAACTGGGCGAACGTGACCTCACCGAGCATCAACGCGAATTGGCCGAATACCTGATCGGCTCGCTGGACGACGACGGTCTGCTGCGCAAATCACTGGACAGTATCAGCGACGAACTCGCCATCTACGTAGGCATCGACGCTTCCCCGCAAGAGTTGGAAGATGTACTGAAAATCATTCAGGACTTCGACCCTGCCGGACTGGGTGCCCGCGACCTGCAAGAATGCCTCCTGATACAAATCCGTCGCAAGATAGAGCAGCAACACTTCACTCCCAACCCGCTACTCTACATCGAAGAAGCCATCCTATCGGAGTGTTACGAAGAATTTACCCGCAAACATTGGGAAAAGATACAGCAGAAACTTGGCTTGGAAGAAGATGCCTTTGAGCAAGCCATCAAAGAAATCTGCAAACTGAATCCGCGTCCGGGTGCATCCCTGGGCGAAGCGATAGGCAAGAATATGCAGCAGATAGTACCCGACTTCATTGTAGATACATACGATGACGACACCATCAACCTGGCACTGAACAACCGCAACGTGCCCGAACTGCGCATGAGCCGCGACTTCACCGAAATGGTGGAAGAGCATACCAAGAACAGGGCAAACCAATCGAAAGAATCGAAAGAGGCCATGATGTTCCTGAAACAGAAGATGGACGCCGCGCAAGGTTTCATCGATGCCGTGAAGCAACGTCAGAACACACTGATGACCACTATGCAGGCCATCATCGACCTGCAACGCCCGTTCTTTCTCGAAGGAGACGAATCCTTGCTGCGCCCTATGATACTGAAAGATGTGGCGGAACGCACCGGACTGGACATTTCGACCATCTCCCGCGTCAGCAACAGCAAATATGTGCAGACCAACTACGGCATCTATCCGTTGAAGTTCTTCTTCAGTGACGGTTACACCACCGAAGACGGCGAAGAGATGTCAGTACGCGAAATACGCAAGATACTGAAAGAATGCATCGATAGCGAGGACAAGAAGAAGCCTTATACAGACGACGAGCTCACCGATATACTGAAAGAAAAAGGATATCCGATAGCACGCCGCACGGTAGCCAAGTATCGCCAGCAGATGAACATTCCGGTGGCAAGGCTGAGAAAATAGTGGTAGGCGATAAGGTGATAAAGTGGTAAGGGAAAGTGAGTTTAATTGTAATCCGTAATTAATAAAGTAGAAAATGGTGGAAGAACATATCATTGCAGATAGAACCCTCATCCGGACTGCGAAAGTGATTTCGGCCGTATTCACGCCGTTTTCTATTCCTTTCCTGGCCTTCCTGATTCTGTTTATATTCTCGTACCTGCGCATCATGCCCTTACAATACAAGTTGATCGTGCTGGGTGTAGTATATTGCTTCACCATTCTGATGCCCACGCTCACCATCTTCATCTTCCGCAAGATAAACGGCTTCACTCCCGAAGACCTGGTAGAAAGAAAGAAGAGGTACATACCTTTCATATTGACTATCACTTCCTATATATTCTGCCTGCTCATGATGCACCGGCTCAACATACCGTGGTACATGACCGGCATCATCCTTGCCGCACTGGTGATGATGATTATCTGTATCATCGTCAATCTGAAGTGGAAACTCAGCGAACACATGGCAGGTGCGGGAGCAGTGGTAGGCGGACTGGTAGCTTTCAGCGCCTTGTTCGGATACAATCCCGTGGGATGGCTATGCCTCTTTATACTGGTGGCTGGCGTATTGGGCACTGCCCGCATCATCCTGCAGCATCATACACTGGGCGAAGTGATGGGTGGTTTTGCCGTAGGGCTTATTTGCTCCCTGCTGGTACTGCATCCGTTGAGCAATATATTGTTCCGCATCTTCCTCTTCTGAGCCTGATGCCGGACAGCTGTTGTAATTCTGAATTCTCAATTTAAAAACAATATTAACCCTTAAAAACTAAGAACATGAATCTACCAACAAATGTAAAGTACACCAAAGAGCACGAATGGATTCGTTTGGAAGGTGACATTGCCTATGTAGGCATTACCGATTATGCACAGGAACAACTGGGTGACATCGTATTCGTTGACATTCAAGCAGAAGGCGAGACACTGGCTGCTGAAGAAGTTTTCGGTACCATTGAAGTAGTAAAAACCATTTCCGATCTTTTCATGCCTATCAGCGGAGAGATTACAGAACAGAATGAAGCCCTTGCCGACCAACCGGAACTGGTAAACAAAGATCCGTACGGCGAAGGCTGGCTCATCAAAATCAAGCCCGATGCAGATGCAGACTTCGATAGCTTACTGGATGCAGAAGCATACAAGGCGCTGATAAATGCGTAACTAATTAATAACTAAATAACATGACTCCAATCGTTAGCATCATCATGGGCAGCACTTCCGATCTTCCTGTAATGGAGAAGGCGGCACAGTTGCTCAATGACTTACACGTACCGTTCGAAATGAACGCTCTCTCTGCCCACCGCACACCGGAAGCAGTAGAAGACTTTGCCAAGGATGCCCGCCAACGCGGCATTAAAGTGATTATCGCCGCTGCCGGTATGGCTGCCGCCCTGCCTGGCGTGATTGCTGCCAACACCACCTTGCCGGTTATCGGCGTACCCGTAAAGGGTTCGGTGCTCGACGGCGTAGATGCACTTTATTCCATCATTCAGATGCCTCCGGGCATACCGGTAGCTACCGTCGCCATCAATGGCGCTATGAACGCTGCCATCCTGGCGGTACAGATGCTGGCGCTAAGCGACACTTCATTAGCTGAGACATTTGCCGCCTACAAAGAAGGCCTGAAGAAGAAGATTGTAAAGGCAAACGAGGATTTGAAGGAAGTGAAGTACGAGTACAAAACAAATTAGTAGTAAGTAGATAGTAGTTGGTAGTAAGTAGGAGAATGCTATACTGCTTACTATCCGCTACTGACTACTATCTACTTACTACTATCTACTATTGATCATGGATTTATTCAACTATTCCCGTCGGGAAACATCAGAAGTAAATATTGGAGCCACCCCTATGGGCGGCTCCAATCCTATACGCATACAGAGTATGACAAACACCGCTACGCAGGATACAGAAGCCAGCGTGGCACAGGCCAAACGAATTGTAGATGCCGGAGGTGAATATGTACGTCTGACAGCACAAGGCATTAAAGAAGCGGAAAACCTGATGAACATCAATGCCGGCTTGCGCCGGGACGGATATATGGTTCCACTGGTTGCCGACATCCACTTCAACCCAAAGGTAGCAGATGTAGCAGCACAGTATGTTGAGAAAGTGCGTATCAATCCGGGAAACTATGTAGATGCCGCACGCACCTTCAAGCATCTGGAATATACAGACGAAGAATATGCACAAGAATTGCAGAAGATACATGACCGGTTCGTTCCTTTCCTGAATATCTGCAAGGAGAATCATACAGCCATCCGTATCGGTGTAAATCATGGCTCACTGTCCGACCGCATTATGTCTCGCTACGGCGATACACCGGAAGGTATGGTGGAATCATGCATGGAGTTCCTGCGCATCTGTGTAAAAGAAGACTTTACAGATGTTGTTATCTCCATCAAAGCCTCCAATACAGTAGTAATGGTGAAAACGGTTCGCTTGTTAGCTGCTGTAATGGAAAAGGAAGAAATGCAATTCCCGCTGCACCTTGGCGTTACAGAGGCCGGGGATGGTGAGGACGGGCGTATCAAATCTGCATTGGGCATCGGTGCATTGCTAGCTGACGGCCTGGGTGATACCATCCGTGTTTCTCTGAGCGAAGCTCCGGAAGCAGAAATACCTGTAGCACGAAAGTTGGTGGATTATATCATGCAGCACCAGGATCATCCTTACATACCCGGAGTGGAAGCAGAAGGTTTCAATTATCTTTCTCCGGTACGGCGTGAAACAACTGCCGTACGCAACATAGGCGGGAATCACCTGCCTGTAGTCATTGCCGAACGCATGGACGGAAAGTTTGATACGAACCCGCAATTCATTCCGGATTATATCTACGCCGGACGTGCCTTACCGGAAATTCGTGAAGAAGGAGTGGAATATATCCTGGATGCGGATATATGGGAAGAAGAGCCCGGAACCTATCCGGCTTTCAATTACCAGCAAATGCCACTTATGGGCAATTGCCAAGCCGATTTGAAATTCATGTTTATGCCTTATATGGCACAAACAGAAGAAGTGATTGCTTGTCTGAAATATCATCCGGAAGTAGTCATTATATCACAGAGTAACCATCCTAACCGACTTGGGGAACATCGTGCCTTAGTTCACCAATTGATGCAGGAAGGATTGAAAAATCCGGTTGTATTCTTCCAGCACTATGCTGAAAATGAAGCAGAGGACTTACAGATAAAATCTGCTGCTGACATGGGAGCACTTATCTTCGACGGCCTTTGCGATGGTATTTTCCTATTCAACCAGGGAAATCTCACTCATGCCGTAGTAGATGCCACAGCCTTTGGTATTCTGCAAGCAGGACGTATACGCACCAGCAAAACGGAATATATCTCCTGTCCCGGATGCGGACGCACCCTGTTCGATCTTCAAAGTACCATAGCACGTGTAAAAGCCGCTACTTCACACCTGAAAGGATTGAAAATAGGTATTATGGGTTGCATCGTCAATGGTCCCGGAGAAATGGCTGATGCTGACTATGGCTACGTAGGTGCCGGACGTGGGAAAATCAGTCTGTATAAGAAGAAAGAATGCATTGAAAAGAATATTCCCGAAGAAGAAGCTGTAGAAAAGCTGATTGAGCTGATTAAAGCTAACGGGGATTATGAAGAAAAATAGTTTAAAGAAAAATGGCAAGCAGGATAAATCTACTTGCCATTTTTCTTTAAACTATTTCTTCTGACTGAACAGCCAACTCATAAAGTCGGGATAATTGAAAGCCGGATTCCAGCTACCATGATTACATCCCGGGAACTCGATGTATTCCACATCAGCACCTGTTTTCTTCAAAGTCCTGTATGCCGCACGCGAACCTTCAGGTGTAACCACATTGTCAGCATCACCGTGGAAAATACGAAACTTTACAGACTTGGCAGCTTTCAGGCGCGCCACATTTACTGTACCGCAAATAGGTACAGCAGCAGCAAATACCTCCGGAAAACGGACAGCCATGTCAAAGGTTCCCATTCCTCCCATAGAAAGTCCAACGATATAGATACGTGATTTATCAACCTGAGGCATTGCCAGATAAGTATCCAGCAAATCCTTCACTGTCTGAAAAATCGGAGTTATCGGTTCGTTCAACGGCATCTCATTCGGCAAAAATGATTCAGGACGTGCCGAATATGCCCAATAGCCCGTTTCGGGACACTGTGGCGCAAGCACGAATGCCGGATATTTCTCCCGGTTCACCGGATTCAAAAACATCTGTCCACCATGGGTCAATTGTCTCTCATTATCATTACCGCGCTCCCCTGCGCCATGCAGAAAGAGCACCAAAGGATACTTCTCACTCTTTTTCATATCTTCCGGTTGCAGCAAGCGATACTGCAAGGTATCTCCCCGGGAAGAGATAAAGATTTCTTTCTGGTACGTTTCCTGAGCAGGCAAAGGTAACAGGAAGAAAAGAACACAAATAGCACTGATTAATCGTTTCATAGCATTGTCATTTTACATGTTTCACTTCTGAACGTAAAGATACACCATTCTCATTAAATGCTTCCACACAGAAGTAATAATCCTGATCGGTGGTAAGAGATTTCATAAGTAATTCATTATTGCCATATACCATCCAGGAGCTATAAAGTTTATCGGGAGCAATACCCCATAACACATTATATCCCTGTGCACCTTTGACCGGTTCCCAACTGATAGTAATATCACGACGGTCCGCGTGGCGATCAAGGGTTAATTTCTTCGGCTGTTGCGGTGTTTTCCCCATACCCAATCCAAATACCCGAAGTTCAGAAATTGCCAGGTTCGGGGTCGGTACATCTATGTTCTTATAGCGGATATAACGCGCAGATTGAGATTGTCCGAGTTCAACATAATCATTCGGGGTATCTTTATAACTTTCTTTGCGGTCAACCAATATTTCCCAATTCTGTCCATCCAGTGAACCTTCAATCACATAGCGGTGACGAAGCCCTTCATAACGACCATACATATCACTTTGGTAATCATGATAGTTGATCTGAATAGCAGATACAGCAGCCGGTTTTTCCAGATCGATCATTACCCATTGGCGTTCATCGTTAGCCTCAGCCAACCAGAATGTCTTAGTCAATTCATCAGTCAATGCAGAAGGTTGAAACTCTCCTTTTACAGTAGAGGCGGTAACCGGCTTGCCGTAAGAGAGTAACATCCACCCTCTGAACTGTCCTGCCTTACCCGGCACAGCAGGAGCATAACGGGGGTAATCTCCAAAACGGGTATCCACATACATAATACCATCTTTATCGAATCCGGTAGGAAACATACAGAGACGACGTTCCCAGTTCACGTTGATGGAAAGAGACATCGAAGCAAAATGCCAATACTGCCCACCGGGACCAAGCACAGTGCTTCCATGCCCGGCACCATTCATATAACCACCCGGTTTATAAGATACCGGATTATGTTTCTGATAGGTATAAGGTCCCATCGGATGATCTGCTACGTATACTCCGTCCGCATAAACATTGAATTCCGTACCCGGCGCACCATATTGCATATAGTATTTACCATTATGTTTTGTCAACCAGGGACCTTCGATGTAGCCGCCCAATACTGTATCCGTATGATTCTCACCAAAACGCTCCCAACCATGTTTAGGCATATCCAGATTGAAAAGTTCTTTCGTCTCCCCTTTCTTTGTGAAACGGTGATTTTTATCTAATTCCATACCCCGGATAGGATAAACATTGGAAGATCCCCAGAACATATAAGCTTTCCCATCGTCATCAATAAACAAATCAGGATCTTGCAGATTATGCAGAATGGCAGGCGTAGCTTCCCAATCACCGGAAGCAGGATCATCGGTATAAAGGATGCTCATAGAACCTGAAGGATCGCCTGCAACATAAAGTACAGAGTCCTTATAATTGTGTGCAGCCGGAGCATTGCATCCCTGAGGATACCAATTCTTACCGGGACGTACAAACTCCCAGTTCAATAAATCCCTGGAGCGCCAATAGCCGTGCGAACGCGTTACGAACATATAATATTCTCCGCGAAATTCCACTACTGCCGGATCGGCCCCCGAACGGTAAGAAATATCCCGGTCGGAATTATAAATCATATAGGTATAATCTATATTCAAGGGATTACAATATGTATCCTGACGCATATCCTGCGCCGGAAGGGTAGTCCACGCAATCAGGCAGACTATAGTCAATAACAGATGTTTCATTCTTTCGTTCTTTATATTACTTGCACAAATTCTGAGGAACTTCATATTGTTTTTGTAAACGTGCAAGTTCTGCCATTAGTTCAGCAGTTACTTTTTCCATTCCTTGCTTTCCGTACAGATTGTGCATTTCTGTCGGATCAGTTTTCAGATCATACAGTTCCCATTTGTCTTCCACATAGAAGTGCATTAATTTGTAGCGTTCCATCTTTACACCATAATGGGCACGGACACTATGAAATCCGGGAAATTCATAATAATGATAATAGAGCGATTTACGCCAATCACACGGTTTCTTTCCCGTCTCTACCAACTCCCGGAACGATACACCCTGCATATCCCGTGGTACTTCGATACCGCACATATCCAGAAAAGTAGGAGCAAAGTCTATGTTCTGCGTCAGTCCTGTTACCTGAGTTTCCGGCTTGATATGTCCGGGCCAGCGCATAACCATCGGCATGCCGAAAGATTCTTCGTACATGAAACGCTTATCAAACCAACCATGTTCTCCCAAGTAGAAGCCCTGATCGGTAGTATAGACTACAATCGTATTTTTATCCAGTCCGGTACGTTTCAGATAATCAAGAATCTCTCCCACACTTTCGTCTACACTCGCTACAACTCCCATATAATCTTGCAGGTAACGCTGGTATTTCCATTCCGCGACTTCTTTGAATGAACGTTTTCTGGAGTGGAATTCATTATTTCTATCACGGTATGCATCAAGAAAGCGGCGGCGTTCATCCGGCTCCATTGTCCCCAGAAAAGCATGCGGCCAAGGGTCGAACAGTAAACTGTCACTATCCATACCGGTAACCATCTTCAGATCATGTCCTTCGTACATGTCACAATAGATATTCATCTTTTGCATCTGTGCCGCATAACGACCCTCATAAACATCAAAATAATTATCAGGAAGTGGAAAAGTAGTATGCTCATACAGATGGTAATGTCTTTCTGCGGGTACCCAGTTTCTATGAACAGCTTTGTGATGCATCATCAGAAAGAAAGGTTTGTTCTTGTCTTTCCGTCCGTCGAGCCATTCTTCCGTGTACTTAGTAATCAAATCCGTCACATACCCCAAATGACGCGTGGTATCATTTTCAGTAATAAAATGCGGATTACAATATTCTCCCTGATCATCCAGAATCATCCAATGATCGAAACCTGTAGGCTTAGAAATAAGATGCCACTTACCAATAACAGCTGTCTCGTAACCATTTGCCTGCAATATCTTCGGAAGGGTCTGTTGCGTACCGTCAAAACCTTTCGCCCAGTTCTTCATGAAACCATTCTTATGGCTATGTTTACCCGTAAGTATGGCAGCACGGCTCGGCCCGGAAATAGAATTGCAACAATAGTTATTCTGGAAAACTGCTCCTTCATGCCCGATACGGTCAATATTCGGAGTCGGTGCCACTTTCCCTATAGGATGACCATAAATACTCATAGCCTGACGGGCATGGTCATCACTCATAATAAAGATGATATTGGGGCGTTCGTTACAGACTTCCTGCTCTTGACCTTGCAGAATGGAGGAAGGCACAAAAGGTAAGATGACAAGCCCCAAGGATAATTTAGAAGTCATGGCACTATCGAATTGTCAGATTAGCCAGAATAGGTGCATGGTCGGATAAATAGCCATTGTCCGGCTTGTCTGCTATCACTCTGAATTTATTGGCTACCACCTGTCCATTGACAAAAATAAAGTCGATCAACTGGCGTTCTTCAACCGGAATGCGCCCAAAATCATGGAAACTCCACGCAGGACCATAGACTACGTTAGATGTGGAATAAGTATTCTGCATACCCCCTTCCGTAAGAACAGAAATCGGGTCTGAATCAACAGTACCATTAAAATCTCCCGTAATAACTACCGGTAAGTCCAAGGCTATCTCACGTATCTTTGCAAGCAACAAAACTGCACTTTCACGACGGGCAACCTTACCAATATGGTCGAAATGTGTATTAAAAGCAGCCAATTCTTTACCACTGACTTTATCTTTAAGAACAGCCCACGTCACAATGCGTTCGCAAGCAGCATCCCAGCCTTTTATTCCAATAGAATCGGGTGTTTCACTCAAACCGAAATTTCCACTCTTCACAAGATCGAAACGATCGGTCTTATAGAACAGGGAACAGTATTCCCCTTTTTCTTTTCCATCGGCACGTCCCACACCTAAAGCCGTATATTGCGGAAGGCGGTTCTTCAGGTCGTCCAACTGGTTCTTTAATACTTCCTGCATACCTACTACATCCGGAGCATAATAAGTAATCATTTGTGCCGCAGCATCTTTACGATACTTCCAGTTGTTCAAACTATCCGCTACATGGTCCAGACGAATATTGAATGACATCACATCAACCTTAGCTTCCGGCTGCTTGCTGCACGAAGCAACAAGCAGAACGAAAGCAACTAATACACTATTAAAAAACATGTTTTTCATAATTATGTAACCTTTTTAATTTAAGTATGGTGTTTTAAATCCTAACTTCTTCAATCCTTTTTGTACATCCGGATGACTCATAAACAATTTCCATATTAAACCTGTACGATAATTTTCTATCATAACAATAATAGGTCCCTGGTCTATAGCCAGATAAGATGGCGCAAACCAGTCAGCAGTCAGGTTGAATGCATCCTTGAAACCATATTCTCCCCAAAGCTTATCGCCAAGCTCTTCATAGAAATAGCGCATGGCTTGCAATGAATATTCCGGTGCATAAGGAATAGACGACAAGGCGGCTGTTGGAGTAATAACACCACGGTCATTACCAGGACAATGCGCAGAGTAGCCTTTATCACCATCACTGGCTGTCAGTCCCCAGCACTGTTCTCCATACCCTTTATACCCCTTCGGATTATCTATGCAATAAGCACGATTAATCAGAGTATGTGCTTTCATCTGTTCTTCATAATCAGCATAATAATCTTTCAAACCACGCGGATCAAGTCCCATATAAGAATAATGGGTAAAGAACAAAGGTCCGCCATAATCACTTCCCAATGGCAAGGTTATGTCGTAATACTTCTTACCATTCTTGAAAACGATAGAATTGGCCCACCCTTTATGATATACCGACTCTGCAATGGGATAAGTGGGTGAAGAAGCAGCAAGTATATACGTAATATGGCACTCATTATGCCCTTTTATCTGATGGTTCATCGACCAACCGTTATTGGGTGACCAATGCCAATAGAGTACATCCTCACCACCTTTAGTAAACCAATTCCATTCAGCCTGACGCCACAGGTCATTAATAAGACCACGGATACGTCTTTCCACCTGATTATCTTTGTTGAAATACTGATGTGCAGCCAGCAACCCTTCGAACATGAAAGCAGACTCTACCAGATCGGCACCATCATCTTTCCTGCTGAAAGAAATGGTTTCTCCGTTCTGCCCATTTATCCAGTGCGCCCAAATTCCATGGTAACTGTCCGTATTCTTATCATTCAGAAAGCTGACTATTTTCAGCATACGCTCTGCCGCTTGTTCACGCGTTACAAATCCACGTTCTGCACCGACAATAATAGCCATTACCCCAAAGCCGGAACCACCAATAGTAACAATATCGTCATTACCGTTACTACGTTCGCGTGCCAAGCCCGAAACCGGATGTCCATAATCCCAGAAATAACGGAAAGTCTGTTTCTGTACAAGGGTCATCAGTTCTTCATCAGACAAGTTTTTCTCCTTCTTACCACCGGAAGCTGCCGGCAGCAGGCTAAACGGGTAAAGCAGAAGCATCACATATATTATAAGTCTCATCATATATTCTATTTATCAGTTTAGTGCAGGGCTCTCAAAGCCTAACTTTTTCATTCCCTGCTGAATTTCCGGAATAGCCATGAATAAATTCCAAAGCATTCCTGTCCTATAATTTTCTATCATACAAATGATCGGTCCCTGATCGATAGCTATACACTGGTTATCATACCAATTAGCTGTCAGATTAAAAGCATCTACAAAACCATAATCTCTCCAGAGTTTATCACCCATCTTATAATAGTAGAAGTGCAATGCAGACATCGACTCTTCCGGAGTATAAGGAAATGCAGACAATGCAGCCGTAGGAGCAATCACTCCTTTATCATTTGTAGGTGAATGTGCCGAATAACCATTATCACCATCACTAGCTGTCAGCCCCCAACAAGAGGCTCCATAACCAGCATATCCCTTAGGATTCTCCTTACAATAATTATAATTGATCAGAGTATGGTTTTGATTCTGTTCCCAATAATCAGCATATTGATCTTTCAGTCCTTTCGGATTAATGCCCAAGAAGGAATATTGAGATAAGAATAACGGTCCACCCTTATCAGCTCCCAGCGGAAGCTTGTATCCATAGTAGGTATTACCATTCTTCAAACCGCCATTCCTTGCCCATCCAGCTTCATAAACCTCCTTATCGATAGGATGAGTAGGAGAAGAAGCTGCAAGCACATAAGTTATCAGGCACTCATTCCAACCTCTGATCGGAAGATTCTTCTCAAATCCATAGTTCGGGCTCCAATGCCAATACAGAACAGACTCTCCACTTTTCTGAAACCAAGTCCATTCAATAGCTTCCCACAAGCGGGTTATACCAGAGCGCAATTTGCTCTCAGCTTCCGAACCGTCCTTGAAGTATGCACGTGCTGCAAGCAGTCCCTGGAAAAGTAAAGAGGTTTCTACCAGATCCGCACCATCATCTTTATCACCAAATGGCTTTGTCTCACCAGTTGCACCGTTAATCCAGTGTGCATAGGCTCCATGGTAACTCGTACACTCCTTATCCAGGAAAGTTACAATCTTCTGCACTCTTTCAAGAGCTTCCTGTCGGGTTACAAATCCTCTTTCAGCCGCTACCAGCATTGTCATCACTCCAAATCCTGTTCCTCCGGTAGTAACAACATCACCGGAAGTTGTCCTTTCGCGTGCCATACCAGAATGTGCATGACCGAAGTTCCAGAAATACTTAAAAGTTTGTTTCTGCACCAAAGTTAATAAATCCTCGTCAGGAATGCGATCAAACTTATCCGAATCATCCATCCCTGTACGGATTTCATAGACTTTGCCATTGGTAAGAGATACTCCGGAGGTGGATTTCACCCCCGGATTGATCACCAGTTTATATGAGGAAAAACTTTTAAAGCCACCTGTTGGAGTCAATGAGAGTTTATCCTTTCCCTGTAGTTTTGAATCATATGCCACCGCCTGATCATTCAGTTTCAATATGATATTACTCTGAATCGTAGCTTCATCCACTGCATCTGTGAATGTAAGCACAATACTGGCATTGGGAGCTACATTTTCAAAGGAACTCTGATCCTGTTTCTCACCAATGGATATACTTTGCAGTTCAAATTTTCCGGGTGCTTCCGAAGCATCATCTTTACTGCAAGAAATCAGTAATAAGGACAGTATGAAATAAACAACTCTCATATTCACTCTATTTCTAACGGTCATCATTCTTTACCTGAATAAAGTTGTTTGATATCAGAAGCAGATATAGCTCTGTCATAGAAACGGAACTGGTCTAACTGTCCCGGAAAATTGGATGCCCAACTCTGTGCTCCTGCACCTTCTGTCAAACTGGGTTTTGTGCTAAACTGAAATGCTCCGATAGCAAATGTACCCAAATCTTTAAATTTAAGCTTTCCATAACCGGGCAGCTCTTTTGTAAATGCACTTTCACCATTCCGGTAAACTGTTACTGTCGAATTACTACCATCATAAACAAATGCCATATGAACCCATTCGGTACCAAAAACATTGTCTATCTTAGCTTCTACCCATCTCTCATCATTATCCTTCACGGATGTACAGTTATACAGATGCATCTTGAAGAAAGCCTGGGTCTCACTACTTGTATTTTCCAGATAGATATCAAAGTTACCCCAGAAAGTCTTGGTATTAGGAATACTGAAGACACCATATGCGGAAGTATTTCTCGTTGTTTTCATCCAGAAAGCCACCGTACAACTTCCTAAATCGGGTATAGAATCGGTCAGATAAGAAGGAACACGGGCTAACAGATACGTATCTTTTGTACCTTGATAAGCTTGTCCGTTGATTCCATCAGTATAAGTAATATCCCCTCCGGCACTCATGAGGAAGGTGTAATTACCCTTATCACGCATATCATTCTCAAAAGGCAAGAACAATTTCATTGGTGAGAACACTTTGGGAGCAGAACTATCCGGATAATCAAAAGCCGGATGATCCATATCCTGGAAACAAGATTGCAAAGTGAGTGCTGACACACAAAATGCCAACAATAAATTAATATATCTTTTCATGGTCATTACTATATGAATTAATAATTAGGGTTTTGAACTAACACGCCATTTGATTTGTCAATTTCGTCCTGAGGCAAAGGCAACAATGCATGCTTATCCTGGTAACCAGTCTTTCCGGCTGCATGCAGCACTTCCTTCGCTATTCCCCAACGTACAAGATCATAGAAGCGATCGAATTCCATACCCAACTCAACACGGCGTTCATGACGAATAGCTTCCCGCAATTCACTCTGATTATCAGTGGTAACCTCCGGCAAGATATTAGCATTCGTACCACGGGCACGGGCACGTACCATCTCAAGATATCTTCTTGCACTTGTATTATCACCCAGTTCGCAAGCAGCTTCCGCAGCCATCAGTACGACATCCGAATAACGGATCAGACGAATATTCACCCAATACCCACTCTTCGTATACTTTTCACGCAAAGCCGGATCTGTATACACTTTCTTATTAAAGTACTTTGCTATCACATCGGCATTGGCAACCGGTTTTTCTCCATAAGGCTTATTTGCAGGAATGGTCGAAGGATCTTCTCCTGTTCTAATAAAATACAATAAAGTCTCATCCTTTCTCGGGTCACCTTCTTCGAATGCATCAGCCAATAATTGAGTAGGAGTATGTTGGCCCCAACCTAAATTCCATTCACCGGCCCCACGACAGCCCTGTACCTGAGCATACTGGCTACCAATTTCGTTGGACCCCGGAAGAGCAGCAGTAGCAGTACATTGAAGTTCCAAAACAGACTCACCGCAATTTTCACCTTTCTCACGGAAAATATCTTCATAAGGTGTATTCAAATTATATAAACCGGAAGAAATAACGTCCTCTGCTGCCGCACGCATATTGTTCCAATCATTACGCATCATATAAGTACGGGCATGTAAGGCACGAGCCGCTCCCCAGCTAAGACGACCGACATATTGTGCTTCCCAAGTCCTCGGCAGGTAAGATTCTGCATTCGTCAGATCTTCATCAATCAAAGTATATATCTGAGCTACAGAAGATTTGGGAATATTGGCATCTGCTACACTCCCTACTTTAAAATCAATCAATGGCACTTCGCCAAAAGCACGTACCAAATTGAAATAACAGAAAGCACGCATCAATAAAGCCTCTCCCTTATTGACTAAGTCACCGCCTGTCAATGAAGGATTCGACTTCATCTCCTCCAATACATCATTTGCTTTATGAATCAAGGTATAATTGGCATTCCAGTAACTTTTTACCATGCCATTACTTGCAGCATATTCAAAATCATCAAACATTTTTCCTGTTGCAGATCCGTCAGATAGTGTACTACCCTTTTCCGCATCTTCCGAACGCATACCATGAATAGCCAATGCCGTATTTCCGGAAACAATATGATAACCGCGAAGCAAGGCATACATGTTAAAAATCTGTGTTTCGTAAGTACCACCAGTCAGGTCATCTTCAGTCAATACTCCTTGCGGTTTCTGATCTAACAGGTCACTGCATGACATCTGGGAACATCCCAGTGCCAAAGCCATCACATAATAAAATATCTTTTTCATACTGATCGTTTTTCTTTTATTAGATTTCATGTTTAGAATGATAAGTTAAAGCCTAATGTATAAACTACAGGCATCGGATAACCTCCACCATCTACACCAAACGCTGTTGCACTACCACCAACTTCAGGAGTATATCCGGTATTGCGGCTCCATGTTTTAGGATTCTGCACATTACCATAGATACGTAAAGATTGCAGTTTAATGCGGTTCAACAAACGGGGATCAAAGGTATATCCCAACTCTATGTTACGGATACGGAAGAAACTTCCGTCTTCTACATAGTAAGAAGAAGCTTCCAGATTTACAGAACGGGATGGATCAAGAATCGGATCCCAGTTGGATGTTCCTTCACCATGCCAACGGTTCAAATGCCCTGTACGATAGTTGAATTGTGCATAAGCACTACTATCCCAGTTACGATAAACCTCATTTCCATAAACACCCATCATATCTACACTCAAATCAAAATTCTTGTAACCCAGATTTACGCTAAAACCATAAGTAAAATCCGGAGTAGGATTACCAATCATAGTACGGTCTTTCTCTGAGATAATACCGTCACCATTTACATCGGCAAACTTCAAATCGCCCGGCTTCACAGAAGCTACCTGGTTAGGTGCTGAAGTTTCGATATCGGTTTCATTCTGATAAACACCTGCCACTTTGTATCCATAGAAGTAGCCGATAGGATATCCTTCAGATACACGGGAAACGCCATTAATTATTGAATAATCCTTGCTTATCAATGATACAACTTCATTATCAATAGTCGTTAGATTGGCTGAAACACCATAACGCCAGTTTTCACCGATTTTATCGCTCCAGGATGCTGCCAACTCAAAACCACGGTTACGAATCTCTCCTGTATTCTGCAATGCAGGAACCGTACCTGAAAGACCGGGAACACTTGTCAGCAAGTCTTTGGTTGTCTTATTGTAATAAACAGGAGAAATCTGCATGCGACCATCCAACAGATGCATATCAAAACCAACTTCCCATGAATAGTTACGCTCCCAACCCAATGTCTGTGAAATCAGTTTATCCGGTCCTTTACCTGCAATAACATTATCACCAAAGACAGCAGAACCCGAGCTTGTAATATTAGGATAGGCCGGATAGCGGGAACCTCCTGTATTCTGGCTTCCCAAAACACCCCATGAGCCTTTCAGCTTCAGATAATCGATTACATTCTGTTTCTTCATGAATGCCTCTTCACTCATAACCCAACCGGCACCGAATGAATAGAAATTATCCCATGTATTTCCTGTTCTCTTAAATACGGAAGAACCGTCACGACGATAAGAAGCATTCAGCAAATAACGATTTTTATAGTTATACAATGCACGGAACAGATAGGACATTGTAAACCGTTTATATTGGGATCCACCATTAGTAGCTGATGTAGCATCATCAATCATAGTAATCCACCACTTGTCTATATCTTCGCCAATGGGAACACCATAACCCGGCAATTGACTGCGGCCACCTGATAAATCAGAATATTCATTATAATTCGTAGTAAGACCGGCAGTCAGAGTTAAACCATGATCACCAAACTGGTTAATATAAGTCAATACATAATCGGACTGTGCAGCCATTGATGTAGACTTCGACTGACTGATACTTTCTTTATCCGTCAATCTTTCTTTACCACCTTCTACATCCGGGTTATACACATAAATAAGCGGAGAATAAGAACGTGACTGGCTGGAAGCATAATCCAGGGAGAAAGTAGCCTTAAAGGTTAGATTCTTCATCAAATCAAGCTCTCCGTAGATATTTCCTGCCATACGATAATTTGCAGATTTATTATGAGCACCTCTCAACACGGGTTCAATCATAGGATTCCAAACCTGAGCACGCTGAAAATCAGGAAGAGTATGTAAAAGACCGCTTTCCGCATCATAAACAGGAGCAATCGGAGCTGCTTTCAAAGCAGAGCCTACACCTTTTGCATCAGGATATAATGCACGTACACCGTTCACCTGGAAACCAAAACGTAAGAAGTCGGTTACTTTATGTTCACTATGCAAATTCACAGTAAACTTATTAAGCTTTTCACTCTTGATGGAACCTTCTTCCATTACATATCCCAAGCCCAGATAAAACTTACTTCTATCTCCCGAAGCTGTAATGCTAACCGTATTGTTAGTAAGGAAACCTGTTTGGAACATCTCATCCTGCCAGTCAGTATCTGCATTCCATACTGTATAATCGTACGGATCGCCACCCTGATTCATGCGTTGTTCATTATAAAGCATTTTGAACTGCTCTGCATTAGTCAGGCTAACGCGGTCTGTAACCTTTTTCCAACCCACCGAACCATTAATGCTGACCTGAGTCTTACCTTCTTTCGCCTTCTTAGTAGTAATGATAATAACACCATTAGCACCACGCACACCAAAGATAGCCAAGGAAGAAGGGTCTTTCAGGATTTCCATAGATTCAATATCCGCTGTATTCAGATAGTTAATGTTATCCGTAAACAGTCCGTCCACTACATATAAAGGAGTATAACCATTGATAGAGTTTGTACCGCGAACACGAATTTCCGGATCCTGCCCGGCACGTCCTGTATTGATAACCTGCACACCGGCAACCTTACCTTGAATAGAAGCCAAAGGATTGGTAGATGGTTTTGAAGCAATCTCGGCAGCTTTCACTGTTACAATAGAACCGGTCAAATCACGCTTCTTGGCGCTACCATAACCTACTACTACAACTTCTTCAATGAGCTGGCTATCCTCTTCCATCATAAGATTCACTGTAGAACGCCCATTAAGCGCCACTTCCTGTTCCTTCATACCAATATAGCTGAATATCAAAGTGGCATTTGCCGGTACGCCAGGAATCTGGTATTTTCCGTCGATATCCGTAATAGTTCCCATATTCTCCTGTCCTTTTACCCGAACAGAAGCACCTATAACAGTTTCGCCTGTCTTATCTGTAACGACACCCGAAACTGTAATCTTGTTCTGCGCCATCGAAACGACAGCAAACAGCAACATCACACATGTAATTAATAGATTTCTTTTCATTTTGTATTGATTTAAAATTACTCTGCAAACGTATAGCAATAATTGATTTAAGTCAAAAAACAGGCTACCACAAGAGTACCACGCCTAAACATGGTACTACTTTATAACTACTACATACTCGCAGAACTAATTAGTTATCAGATATTTATTTTTAATAAAGTTTCTGTATTCGTTCTTTATCTATCTACTACCAGGCAGATACTTATTGAAGCGAAAATAGGGCCTTATTCACATCACGGCTATCACCACCTATCATTACTTCAAAGTCGCCCGGTTCACACACAAAATCCAGATTGTAATTGTAGAACTTCAACATATCAGCTGTTAGCTTGAAAGACACTTGTTTGGATTCACCGGCTTTCAGGAAGATTTTTTCAAAGCCTTTCAGTTCTTTCACCGGACGTGTTACACTGCCTATAAGATCGCGGATATATAGCTGCACTACTTCCGAACCGTCATACTTACCTGTATTGGTTACCGTTACAGTTGCCGTAATCTCTCCATTGATATTCATGGACGATTTATCCAATGTAATATCACTATAAGAGAAAGTAGTATAGCTCAAGCCATATCCAAATGGATAAAGCGGTTCGTTATCTACATCCAGATAATTGCTACGGAACTTCTGGAACCAGGCCCCTTGAGGCAAAGGACGACCGGTATTCTTATGGTTATAGAACAAAGGAATCTGTCCTACACTCTTCGGGAAAGTAGCAGTAAGTTTGCCACTCGGATTTACATTTCCAAACAGTACATCACCAATGGCAAGAGCAGCTTCACTACCACCAAACCACACATTCAGAATAGCAGGTACATTTTCCTGCTCCCAATTCAATACTAACGGACGACCGGTAAACAACACTAATACCACCGGTTTGCCGGTTTTCAACAATTCCTGCAAAAGTGCACGTTGCGTATCCGGCATTTCGAGGTCTGTACGACAACTACTTTCACCGCTCATCTCGGAAGACTCACCCAAAGCAGCAACAATCACGTCAGACTTGGCAGCTACAGCAAGTGCCTCATCCAGCAGTTCCTTATCTGTACGATTGTCACGATGCAGGGTACGACCAAACATAGTAGCACGTTCTTCGTATTTGGCATCACTCATCAGATTACTTCCTTTAGCCGTAAGAATTTTAGCCTTGCCTCCCACAACTTCTTTCAGACCTTCAATCAAAGAAGGATATTTGTTCATCACAGCAGCCACACTCCACGTACCCGGCATATTGCTACGGCTATCAGCCAAAGGACCTACTACAGCAATGGTACCTTTCTTTGCCAGAGGGAGTACACTATTCTCATTCTTCAAGAGAACAAAGCTTTCCGAAGCTGTCTTACGGGCTATAGCACGGTGTTCTTTCGTAAAGATTTGTTTTTTAGGACGGGTTACATCACAATATTTATAGGGGTTATCAAAAAGACCCAGCTTATACTTAGCTTCCAGAATACGGCGACAAGCAGCATCAACAGCCTTTACTGAAACTTTTCCTTCTTCCAGAGATTTCTTAAGTGTACTTGTAAAAGCATCGCTCACCATATCCATATCGACACCTGCATTCAGAGCCAGGGCTGCAACTGTTTGTGTATCACCCATACCATGATCGGTCATTTCAGTGATACCGGTATAGTCCGTCACAACGAACCCATCAAAGTTCCACTGCTTACGAAGTACATCGGTCATCAGCCACTTATTTCCGGTAGCCGGTACACCATCCACTTCATTGAATGAAGCCATCACACTACCCACACCTTCTTCCACGGCAGCCTGATAAGGTAACATATATTCGTTGAACATACGTTGATGACTCATATCCACTGTATTATAGTCGCGTCCGGCTTCTGATGCCCCATATAAAGCAAAGTGCTTCACGCAAGCCATAATCTCATCATTACTACTCATATCTTTCCCTTGATAACCACGTACCATAGCACGCGCAATCTCCGCTCCCAAGAAGGGATCTTCACCATTCCCTTCGGAAACTCGTCCCCAACGGGGATCACGGGAAACATCCACCATCGGACTGAATGTCCAGCAAATACCATCAGCACTGGCTTCGATAGCGGCAATACGTGCAGATTCTTCAATAGCTTTCATGTTCCAGGTACAGGATAATCCCAAAGGAATAGGGAATACAGTTTCGTATCCATGAATTACATCCATACCAAATAAAAGAGGAATACCCAGACGACTTTCTTCTACCGCCTGCTTCTGAACGTCACGAATACGCTCCACGCCTTTCAAGTTAAAGAGTCCGC
>OGZX01000719.1_pt1 | contig 38162 bp, 41 predicted proteins | sample 1576881 | NCBI WGS metagenome assembly OGZX01 (sample SAMEA3541542, study PRJEB24748) | human gut metagenome | biome: human gut; feature: human-associated habitat; material: faeces | place: China | collected 2012 | reverse complement strand
TCTCCATTTTTCGGAACACGAAAAACTCCAATGCCCTCAACTGGCTAAAGCCATACAAAAAATGCCAGTCCGGCATTCACCTGGACTGGCATTCTGATCATTTGCTAAAATTTATTCGCAAACGTATGGCATCAGAGCTACGTGACGTGCTCTCTTGATCGCTACTGTAAGAGCTCTCTGGTGTTTTGCACAGTTTCCTGTGATTCTGCGAGGAAGAATTTTTCCTCTCTCAGAGATGTATCTCTTTAATTTGTTTGTATCTTTGTAATCGATAACGTTATCTTTTCCACAGAAAACACAAACTTTTTTTCTTCTATGCATTGGACGTCTCTTCATTGGAGCGCCTTCTCTATCTGCTGTTTTATTGAAAGCCATGATTATTACCTCCTGTTAGGTTTAGTTAAATGGTAACTCTTCATCAATTCCATCCGGAATATTCATGAAGCCATCGCCTGCTGCACTGCTTGGTGATGGTCTGTCTGAAGGTGTGAACCCGGAATTGTCACCGGCTGCATTCTTACTCTCTGCAAATTCACATTCTTCAACAACAACATCTGTTGTATATACTTTCTGACCGTCTTTGTTCGTATAGCTTCCTGTCTGGATACGTCCGGTTACGACAACCTTTGTTCCTTTACGGAGATACTTTTCTGCAAATTCACCAAGTTTACCGAATGCCACACACCCGATAAAGTCCGCGGTCTGATCTCCATCACGCTTGAATCTGCGGTCAACTGCCAGTGTATATCTTGCGATTGCTGTTGCCTGTTCACCCTGTGAGTAACGTACTTCAGGGTCTCTGGTCAATCGTCCCATAAGAATAACTTTATTCATATACGATTTCCTCTCTTCTATGACCAGCGGTTATTACACCTGCTGATTCTCTCTATGCCTCGTCTTTTCTAACGCATAAGAAACGAAGAACATTGTCCATGATACGAACATCCTGCTCAACAGCAGCTGGAACTGTTGCTTCAGCTTCGAACTGGATGAAGTAGTAATAACCTTCGCTCATCTTCTGGATGTCGTAAGCTAATTTTTTCTTACCCCAGTCTTCAACTTCTGTTACAGTACCGCCGGCACGTACGATATAATCTTTTGCCTTCTCTACTGTAGCTGTTCTCGCATCATCTTCGATCTTTGCACTGACAACGAGTGCTAACTCATATTTATTCATGCGAATTTTCCTCCTTTTGGTCTCTGGCCCATTCTTTCAGTGAATGAGCAAGGAATAATAATATATCACGAGCATCTACTATAGCACGGATTTCGCATGATTTCAAGCTTTTTTTCGAATTTCTTTTGTATTTTTTTCTACAAGCTTTCGTGCGATCATAATCTGATGTCCACAGCCGGTGCATTTTAACCGGAAGTCCGCTCCCACACGCAAAATCTCCCATTCACTGCTGCCGCACGGATGCTGTTTTTTTAATCTGACGATATCGCCTACCTCATATTCTAATTTTTCCATATCTGTTCCTACCCTCTGTCTGTATTGTTTATCCCGATTTTTCCTGATCATTTCATCTGCTGTGCATGCGGCCGGAACTTCCAGCCAGAACCGCGGAAGTTTCCCAATATTTCATGCTTGCCTATACCCTGACCTGTCCGAAAACCTCTCCCAGTCCTGCCTGGATCAGCAGATCGGCACGGCTGTCCATCGACGTCGTCGATTTATTTATGAGCACCAGCTTATTTCCACGGTAATAATCGATCAGTCCTGCTGCCGGGTAAACCGCCAGTGACGTACCGCCGATAATGAGCATGTCCGCATGACTGATATAGTAGACTGCATCCTCTAATGTCTGCTGGTTCAATCCTTCCTCATACAAAACAACATCCGGTTTGATCTGTCCGCCACAACTGTCACATACCGGCACGCCTTTGGAATTTAAGATGTACTCCGCATCAAATTCCTTTCCACATTTTCTGCAATAGTTTCTGTGAACGCTGCCGTGTAGTTCCAAAACATTTTTGCTTCCGGCCGCCTGATGCAGTCCATCTATATTCTGGGTTACGACCGCTTTTAATTTTCCTGCTTTTTCCAGTTCTGCCAATTTGTAATGCGTCGTGTTCGGTTTTGCGGTGAGACAGAGCATTTTATCCCGGTAAAAACGATAGAACTCTTCCGTATGGTTTACATAAAAAGAATGACTCAGGATCGTTTCCGGTGGATAATCATACTTCTGATTGTAAAGTCCATCCACGCTCCGGAAATCCGGGATGCCGCTCTCGGTAGACACACCGGCTCCGCCAAAAAATACGATATTATCAGATTCTTTTACCATTTGTAAAAATGTCTCAATACTGCTCATGCTGATCCCCTCTTTGCTTTGGTTTCTGCTAAACTTTCTGTATGAATGAATATCTTTAGTATAGCACATGGCTTTGTTTCTGCCATTCATTATTTTATTTTTTAACAAAGTTTTCTATGTAGATCGCACAAAAAAGACTGCCACACACGTGACAGCCTTTTAAGAGTTGCGGGAATAGGATTTGAACCTATGACCTTCGGGTTATGAGCCCGACGAGCTTCCAGACTGCTCCATCCCGCGATAAGTGTTATCTTCTAAAAAGAAGAATGGGCAGAGGTGGATTCGAACCACCGAAGCAAGTTGCAGCAGATTTACAGTCTGTCCCCTTTGGCCACTCGGGAATCCGCCCATATCATTCTGACAAGTCAAAATGATACCATACATCGATTCAAAAATCAAGCATTTTTTATGACCAAATGCCCTTGAAAACACTGCGTATTACAGTCCCGGCACACGCACCATGATCGCCATCTACTCGCCTTTACTCCCAATAAAGATCATCGCCCCATTCGCCGCGATCTTCACTTCCATCACACCGTCCGTCACCGGATACCGCACAGTGCCCGCGTTGTACCGCTCCGCATCCGTCTCCATCACGCGGTCCATAAAATCGCCGTTCACTTCCGCTTCCCACACCGGAATCCGGATTCTCTGGGAATAATCCTCACTGTTCACAACGACAACTCCCTGGCCGTCCGCATCAAAACGTCCATACGCGATCACACCATTCTCCGCCAGCAGCGGCTTTAACGCCCCGCGTCGGAACGCCGGAGTCCTGTTCCGGATCCCCGTGAGATACCGGTGAAATTCCGTGAGTTCCAGGTCTTCCTTTCCCCAGGGGAATGTTCTCCGGTTATCCGGGTCCGTCCAGCCAAAGACGCCAGCCTCATCACCGTAATAGATCGTCGGTGCCCCCGGCCATGTCATCTGGATCACCGCGCCGGAGCGGAAGGTTCCGTAATTCACGCCGATCTCCGCTTTCTCCGCATCCTCCGGCTTATAAAGCCGTCCCACAACGCGGTTCGTCCTCGTGAGGAATCGCGAATGGTCATGGTTTGAAAGTTCATTCATCGCCGCATAGAGAGATCCCGTCTGCATCCGGCTCATGTTGGAGAGCATGGAGCACATGAACGCCTGACTGTTGTGCATAAGGTGGTCATCCTTCCGCTCGCTGTGCTTTTCCAGACCGGTCAGGAACCAGGATACCGGTTCCATGAACGCGTCATAATTCATCACCGTATCCCACTGGTCCCCGGAAAGCCATGACGTGGCATCCCCGTAATGTTCCGCCAGGATCAGCGCGTCCGGATTCGCCTCCTTTACGACCTTCCGGAAATCTCTCCAGAACCGGTGGTTCATCTCCGGCGAATGACCGAGATCCGCCGCCACATCGAGACGCCAGCCATCGATCGAGTACGGCGGGGAAAGCCACCGTTTCGCGATATCGAGCACATACTGATACAGCTTTTCCGATCCCTCATAATTTAATTTCGGCAGCGTGTTATGTCCCCACCAGCCTTCGTAGGAGTCATTGTCCGGCCAGCCGTTCGCATCCTTAAACAGAAAGAAATCCCGGTACGGACTGTCCGCTGAGAGGTATGCACCCGGCTCATACCCGCCGTCCTTCTCATAGATCTTCTCCCGGTCCATCCACTTGTTGAAAGACCCGCAGTGATTAAAAACTCCGTCCAGGATGATCCGCATGCCCCGCTTGTGGACTTCCTGCACAAAATGGGCAAAAAATGCATCACTCGCCGCCAGGTTCTCCCGGTCGGAGGTCCGCACGGAATACCGCTTCGCATTGCGGTTATCCGACGCATCCGCCGCCACAAGTTCCCCTTCATCCTTCACGATCACCCCGTAATGAGGATCGATATGTTCATAATCCTGGCAGTCATACTTGTGATTCGACGGGGACACAAACACCGGGCTCAGGTAGAGCACTTCCACCTTCAGGCTCTGCAAATAGTCGAGTTTGTCCCAGATTCCCTGGATGTCGCCGCCGTAAAACCGGTCCACATCAAGGACGGAAAGCCGCTCATTCCATTTTTCCACCTTCGCCACCGGAAATCCGATGTAGACATATTCGTCTCCCAGGACATCGTTCGTCGGATCCCCGTTATTGAACCGGTCCACGAAGATCTGGTACATTAGGGCGCCTTTCGCCCACTCCGGTACATGGAATCCAGGTGTGATCACAAACGGAGCGTCCATCCCTCCCGGCTCCGACACACCGAGGCGGTTATAGTGACAGACTTCGTCTCCTTTTACAACCTCAAAATCATATATCAACGGGGTCTCCCCCAGTTGGATCGTTCTCTCATAAAAATCAAATCTTCCGGCCGTCTCCGCCTTCTCAAGCTCCAGCCGCCTGCACTCATTCCGGTTTCCGCCATCACGGATCACCGCGTATACATGGTCCACGTCCCCGGCCCCGGTCCGGAATCTTATCTTAACATTCTCCCCGCACTCCGGCTCTTCCGGGATGCGGTACTCTCTCGTTCCATCGCTGAAAAGTGCCGCCTTCAACATTTTGAATGGCCTCCTTGTTGGTCTGATGCAGCCTCTCTTGCGATATCCTGGCTGCATTCTCTGTATCTGTTCTCACTCATTTCTCACAAATGTTATTATACAGGATTATATCCCCATTTGCACGTTTTTTCTGAAAGTTCACTCCGGCGATCCTCAAAAACTGTTTTTGCAGATGAAAAAATCTGAAGCTCCCGCACGGCACAGCAGGATCCTCAGATTTTTCTTTAAAAATGGGCAGAAAGAAAGCCAGCGGGGGGAACCTCTGGCTTTCTTCCGGAAAAGGTATTATGTCTCTTATGGGGTATAGCAAAAACTATATAATGTATTGGGGGGTTACGAGTAGTAATATAGCATAGGAGTCCGGATAAGTGTGCACAAACATTTAAAAACATGAAAAATTTTTTTGTTCATATTGCCACTACCCCGGTTTTCTTTGTGCATTTTTGTCATTGTAAGTAAAAAATCGACGTTTGCCTGCATTTCTTTTGCACAAACGTCGATTTACTTAAGTTTCTAAAATTTTCTGTTGTGAGATCTTCTGCCGGGGTGCAAATCCGAAACCTTACTCTAACTCCGGCTTCTCCGTTCCCTCAACGAACAGGCTGTCAAACTCTTCCTGCCCGATCTTTTCCTTCTCGATCAGAAGAGCGGCACACTTATGAAGGATGTCCTCATGTGCCAGGATGATCTCCTTCGCCTTCGCGTAGCACTCATCGATGATCCTCTTGACCTCGCTGTCGATATCGGAAGCAACACGCTCACCGTAAGATCTCGTATGCGCCAGATCTCTTCCGATGAAGACTTCGTCATCGTCGCTGCCGTAGTTGATCATTCCGAGCTTCTCAGACATTCCGTACTGGGTCACCATCGCACGGGCGATCGCAGATGCCTGCTTGATATCCTGGGATGCCCCCGTCGTCACGTCTCCGAAGATGATCTCCTCCGCGATCCGGCCGCCGAGAGAAACCATAATGGTCTCCAGCATCTTATTCTTTGTGTTGAACATCTCGTCCTTCTCAGGAAGCGGCATCGTATATCCTGCCGCACCCATTCCGGTCGGGATGATGGAGATCGTGTGGACCGGTCCGACATCCGGGAGTTCATGGAACAGGATTGCATGACCTGTCTCATGGTAAGCTGTGATCTTCTTTTCTTTCTCAGAGATCACCTTGCTCTTCTTCTCCGCGCCGATCCCGACTTTGACGAACGCCTGCTCGATATCAGCCTGGAGAATATAGCGGCGCGCCTGCTTTGCCGCAAGGATCGCAGCCTCGTTTAAGAGGTTTTCCAGATCTGCTCCGGTAAATCCGGCCGTCGTCTGTGCTACTTTCTCTAAGTTCACATCGTCGCCCAGCGGTTTTTCCTTCGAGTGGACCTTTAAGATCTCCTCGCGTCCGCGGATATCCGGTTTTCCGACTCCGACTTTCCGGTCGAAACGGCCCGGACGCAGGATCGCCGGATCCAGGATGTCCACGCGGTTTGTCGCCGCCATCACGATAATTCCTTCATTAACTCCGAAACCATCCATCTCAACGAGGAGCTGGTTTAACGTCTGCTCACGCTCGTCATGTCCGCCGCCCATACCGGTACCGCGGCGTCTCGCAACGGCATCGATCTCATCGATAAAGACGATACACGGAGCGTTTTTCTTCGCATCCTCAAAAAGATCGCGGACACGGGAAGCGCCGACACCGACGAACATCTCGACGAAATCAGATCCGGAGATCGAAAAGAACGGAACTCCCGCCTCACCGGCAACCGCCTTCGCGAGAAGTGTCTTACCGGTTCCCGGAGGTCCTACCAAGATCACGCCCTTCGGGATCCTGGCACCGACATCCGTATATTTCTTCGGATTTTTCAGGAAATCAACGATCTCTTCCAGTTCTTCCTTCTCCTCCTCGAGTCCTGCGACCTTGGAGAAGTTCACGGAATTCGTCCGGCTCATCTTCGCGCGGCTCTTTCCAAAATTCATCATCTTGGAGTTTCCGCCGCCGCCCCCGCCGACTCTCGCGTTCATGAACATAAACATGAACATGATCACAACGGCGCTCAAAGCGACCGGGATAATGACAGACATCAGGTAGTTCTCCTGCGGGACATTCTCAACGACGTAGTCGATGGAATTGTCCTGGAGAAGTTTTTCCGCGTCCTTGACATCGGATACTGCAACCGTTGCCCGGTCCCCGCTCTTTAAGAGTATATCCAGGGTACCTGTCGGCGGCTGCTGGTTCTGATTGATCTCCACGGATTCGATCGTCTTATTCTCGACGGCCACCATAAATTCCTGGTGGGTCATCTCCTGGCTGAATAAGCTCCCCTGGCTCGTCAGGCTGGACGCGAACATGATGAGCGCGATCACAAGCAGGACAAGGCCAAGTCCGCGGAACTGCTGGTTCTGTTTCAACTTGGGGTGCCTCCTTACTGCTGCTCCACAACGCCGATGAACGGAAGGTTGCGGTATTTCTGGTCATAATCGAGGCCATAGCCTACAACGAACTCATCCGGGATCGTAAAGCAGGTGTAATCAACCTTCACCTGTTTCTTGACACGGCGCTCCGGTTTGTCGAGCAGTGTGCATAAATGGATGGAATTCGGATTTCTCTTGTGTAAGATATCGATCAGGTATGCGAGAGTCCGTCCGGAATCGATAATATCTTCGACGATCAGGACATTCTTTCCCTCTAACGGCTGATCCAGGTCTTTTACGATCTTTACAACGCCGGAAGACTGGGTTCCGCTTCCGTAGCTGGATACGGACATAAAGTCAAGCGTTACCGGAACGGTCAGGCGTTTTGCGAGCTCGCAGGTAAAGAATACGCCGCCCTTTAAGATGCAGATCAGGTGAATTTCTTTTCCTTCATAGTCCTTATTGATCTGGTCCGCGATCTCTTTGATCCGCTTGTCTACTTCTTCTTCACTTAATAATACACGAATTTTATCAGCCATGGTCTTCTCCTTTGCAATTCCAGATGCCTGCTCTCCCACCGCCGTCTTCCGACCGGTCTCCCCCGTCAGGCAGGATCATCTCCGCCTCCAGGACACGTTCAGTCTCATCTGTTATTTTATAATAATCACTGATCCGGTATCCGATCACCCATAATATATGGTCTCCGTCCGCCAGGACCGGAATTCGGTCCCGCTTTTTTTCCGGGATCTTTTCATCGATCATAAACCTTCCGAGCTTCTTTTTTCCTCCGCCGGAAAGTGTGAAATAATCCCCGTTTTTCCTGTATCGTATGGATAATCCATCTTTTATTTTATCATAGTCAAACCATTTCGTATACTGGTTTTTCGGAATTTCCAGTTCTTTTTTCCGTTGGGTGACATGAAGGCGGATCATGGTCGGACCGAGCTGCAGGATCTTTCTCTCTCCCGCTTCCGGATCGATCTTCTTTTTTTCTGTATCCAAAAGCGCTTCGCAGGATAAAGTTTTCAGACCTGCCATTTTCACCTCTGTGCATTCCAGGTCCTCTGCATTTTTCCTGAATTTATAGGCCGAAATGTCCCCAGTCTTCTCTCTTCTTTCTTTTTCTCCCACCTGGCACACTTTCCGGATCTCCAATGTCTCATACCCGCGGACCGCCTGCAGACCATACGGAAGGTCCGCAATACAGCCGCCGCCCGGACCGGAAAGATCCATGACCAGCCGGATGTGACGCTCCGTGATGTCTTTCGCCTTCCCGGCGGCATTTAAGATCATTCGGCGGATGATGTAGGTTTTTAAGATTTCGGGCTGGGGATCAAGGATTTCGGTGCGGATCTCTACAGAATTTCCGGTTCGGCTCTTTTCCTTCCGCTCACTTTCCCTTAAGACCCGCTCCGCTTCCGCCTCGAAATACGCATCCGCTTTGGCAGCAAACTCCGACACCGCCAGGATATGTTCCGCCGCCCGGCTGTTGATATTCTCCGTCACCCAGGGCAGGAGCTCGTTGCGGATCTTATTTCTCGTGTAATCATTCTCCTTATTTGTGGAATCTTCACACCAGGAATGTTCCCGTGATGTCAGGTATTCCTCGATCTCTTTCCGGGAGACGCATAATAATGGGCGGATGATCTCCTCTCTCACCGGCCGGATTCCCGAGAGCCCGGGAAGTCCGCTCCCGCGGAAGAGATTTAAGAGCACCGTCTCCGCATCATCGTCCTCATGATGGGCGACGGCGATCTTCGCACAGCCGTATTTTTCCGCCGTCTCCTTCAGATGGCGGTAGCGCAGGATCCGCCCGGCTTCCTCCGTCGACAACCCGTGATCCGCGGCATATGATCCTACTTTCTCATGCACCACGGTAAGCGGAACCCCCATCCGCCCGCAGAGTTTCTCCACAAACCGCTCATCCCGGTCCGCCTCCGCGCCGCGGATCCCGTGGTTCATATGAAACGCAAAGACATGGATCCCAAGTTCTGCTGCCAGTTCACACAAAAGCAGTAACAGGCAGACGGAATCCGCGCCGCCCGATACCGCCGCCAGGACCCCGTCTCCCCGGTCTGTCATATGATTTTTTCGCATAAAGGCAAGAACCTTCTGCCGGAACCGGCCTGTCCCCGCATTCATTTTTTCGTTCATTTTTTTCTCCGTTTTTCTTTTATCGCATTGATCCTATCTCTTCATCCTCAGCTTTCCCGGATTTTCACCATTCATCACACGACGGATCCATCCTGTTCCAACCTAGTCTATGAAGTTTTTCACCTGCTCTTTTACGCTCAGATCAGTAAACCCGCCTTCTGAGGGCAGCTTCCATTTCCAAATTCTTCCCGCCGCGTATCACCCGTAGATCCCGCCGACCAGCACCGTCATGTCATCACGCGGCTCTCCCTCAAACGACAGCGCAAACGTCAGGATCATCTCCGCCGTCTCCTGCACACCGGCGTCGGGCAGCCCGTCGAGGAAATCCCGGAAAGTCTGCTCCTTTTCCGCCCCCGGCATCGCATCGAGAACACCGTCGCTCACCAGGATGATCTTATCCCCGTCCCAGAGTTTCCGCGATATCATCACCGGCTCCACGGGATTCAATACTCCTGCTGGAACCGTCTCCGACTCCAGTATCTCCGCCTCCCCGCCGGATCTCCGGTCCGGCAGGAGAAAGGACGCCGCCGCCCCGAGTTTCATCATCTCCAGAACGCCCGTGTAAAGATTTACAAGTCCCAGATCCAGCGTCGCCGGCCGGTCGCCCATCCCGCTCAGCAAAAGCACCGTATTGATCAGCTTCAGCGTCGATCTCGCGGAGAATCCCGTGTCGAGAAGCTGTTCCGCGAGCTCCATGACCCGCCCGCTGTCCGCTCCCGCCGCCGGTCCGCTCCCCATTCCGTCTGAGAGGCTCAAAGCAACCTGCCCTGGGAGTGTGTTCCGGAACATGTAGTTGTCGCCGGAGACCTCTTCCCCCTCTTTCGGGGTCCTCGCAGTTCCAAACAACAGCCGGTAATTTCCTTTCTCGATCAGGCGGACCGTGGAAGTTTTTCTTGTGACCAGCGTCTTTCCGTTCCGCGATGGGACAAACTCCGCTCCGGCAGCCTGTCCGAACAGCGCCGCCATGTCCTTCACAGTTACACAGCGCCCGTTTGCTGTCCGCACCGTAAGGAATGCTTCCCGCCTTCCGTCCCCATACTTCAGGACCAGCATGTCCTCCAATGCAATCCTGCGTTTCCGGAATGCAGACCGAACCGCCGGGATCAGCGTCTCCGTCACGTCCGCCGCCTGCTCCATCTGTCCGGAAAACTCCCCGAGGATCCCCGCCATCTCCTCAAACTGCAGCATGACTGCATCCCGGCTCTCGAGGAACCGGTTCTTCCAGGCGAGGTTCATCGTGGATCGTCCGAGACTCCGGTTCAATTCTCTGAGATAATCCGTCTTTTTCCGGCACCGGTCCAGAAACTCCCTGGGCATGTCCGGGTACTCCAGCGCACCTTTTTTCTCGAATGCGCGGAGCAGATAATATAGGAAATAATGTTCCCCGTTCTGTTCATCCAGGCACTCCTGCTTCATTCCGCACCTGTCGCAGCTCCCACAGACCACGGATGCCGCCGATTCCAGCGCCGCGATCCCGTCCTCTCTGGAAAGTCCCGGATCTTCGCCGGAATTTTTCATGATCTTTGCGAGCTGCCCCAGCGAATCCGAGATCTCCGCGAGTCTTTCCGCCGCATATCCCCCGGCTCCGGACAACTTTCTATGTATCTCCCGATCTCCAAACACAAAAATTCCCTCCTAACCTGCGTACCCTGTCACGAAAGACCATCCAGGTCTCCATGACCAGCCAAACGACGCGGAATACGCCATTTTATTATATGCAGGCAGGCGGGAAATATTTGTCGGATTCCCGTATTCAGTTTTTAAAAATTTACGACATCATCTGCGCTGATTTGAGCCAGACATTCATCCACTGTCATTTTACAGATGATGCGGCATACAAGTCTTTCAGATGATCCGCCATGAACATCAGTTGGATTCATCCGCTTTAAAAAGGATCTCATCCTTATTTACAAGTCCCAGTTTTTCTTTTGCGACCTTCTCGATATACTGTTTCGTCTGGACATACACACGGTACTCTTCGAGTTCGGCGGCTCGCGCCTCCTCCTTCGCCAACGTCTTCTCGAGTGCCTGTTCCCGCGCCTGGTATTCCAGATCACGTTCTCTCAGGGAAGCTCCGCCGATATGGACAACCACAGCAAGGCTCCCTACGACCACCGTGATCCCGATCAGCGCCATCCGGTTACCCAGACTGTTTCTCGATCTTCTTTTGTTCCGTCTGTTCCGGTTTTCTCCCATGACTCCTCGCTTCCTTCTTGATCTTGCCTTCTATCCTGATCAACCGGTCCATTCCGTTTCCTGTGCATGAACGCTCACATTCATGACAGGCAATCCATTTTCCTGTGGATTTTCCACACTCCCACGTGTTTCCGGGAATGACCTTTTATTTCTACATTTCAGACTGCCTGTTTCTTCTCTTTTCTGAGGCAGTCTTTCTTTTAATTTTATACCATTTTTTCAGCTTTTTCAATAGGTGGAACACATTCCTGCTGATGATTTTATCATAAAAGATCATGCCAAAAAACACGCAGGCGATCACATAGGCACGGACGATCCCGCTGTTCTCATAAAACAGCAGAAGAAAGGTCATGACAGCCACGTAGATCCAGTAAAAAAAGTCCTCGATCCCCGTCCAGCCCCGCCCGTGCGGAACAAAAAAGCGGAACCATCTTAACAGATCATAGCTTGCCATCAGAATGCATCCCAGCACGAAACTCATCCAGACAAGTCTCACTTCCATGGCAAGATATGTGCTCACTCTGCGATTCCTCCACAATTAAAAATCCATTCCGAATCGGCTCCGCCGATGGGATTTTTGCCTTCCAACCCATGTTTTATTACGGTCAGTGCAGCAAGTCTGCAGACCTCCTGAATCGTTACTATTATTTAAACAGTTTCGCCCAGAAGCTCCCCCCGCTCTTCGTGCCGCCGCCCGCCGAGTACACAAGGCTGTCCGTCCTGCCCTCAATGTCGATCTCGCCCTTTTCCAGGCTCAGCCTGTTCACATGGAGGTCTTTCCCCTTGATGGTCAGAAGTCCCATGTCCGTGTCCAGCACGATGGTATTCTCATCGAACGAGATCACATCCAGGATCCCCGTGAGATTTCCCTGATCCCGGTTATTCAAAACGATCTTATGCGCCATTCCCGGATTTTCTTCCATAAAGCACCTCCCGCATGTAAATCTGCCGCAAGCGACCGCGCCCGACGCAAAATGCGCCGGCGTACATTCTCTTTTATATATATGATGGGAATAAAAATTTATGCCCACAGGCAGCGATCTCCGGGATGCCTTTTTTCCGGGGCATAAAGAAAACCTCACAGACTTATCGCCGTGAGGTTCCTTATTAAATATATTCGAACATTTCCTTCGTATCTTCCTTGCGGATCGTCTCCTGCACACTCGTCACACGCACCTTCACGGCCTTTGTTCCGAATGCGACCTCGATCACATCCCCGACCTTCACTTCCGCGCTGGCTCTCGCGACCTTGTCATTTAACATGACACGACCGCTGTCGCACGCCTCGTTTGCCACGGTTCTCCGCTTGATGATACGGGATACTTTCAGATATTTGTCTAACCGCATAACTGCTCCTTTTCGCGGCGATACCGCCGCCAGAATTCCTGCTGCCCGCCCCGGGCGGACACGTTTTCCCGGAAACAATAACCCCTCCGCAACGCACGTTCGCATCACAGAGGGGATTCACATGACCCGTCGCGATCAGGTCAAATTTATAAGTCAGTTCATTCCGAAAACAGAATTAAGCGTTTACCATATCCTTTAAAGCCTTACCAGCTTTGAATTTCGGGTTCTTGGAAGCTGCGATTGTGATCTTCTCACCTGTAAGCGGGTTTCTTCCCTCTCTTGCTTCTCTCTCGGATACTTCGAATGTACCGAAACCAACTAACTGTACTTTCTCACCTTTAACTAACTCTGCTGCAATAACATCTGTGAAAGCCTTCAGTGCCTTCTCAGCATCTTTCTTGGAAAGTTCTGCCTGCTCAGCAACTGCTGCGATTAATTCTGTCTTGTTCATTTGTTTTATTTCCTCCTAAAATTCATTTCAAAACCCGCGGACAAAGCCTGCCCGAAGGACCTTTGCATTGCACTCTTACATTTATATATGTTTCTGCATTCTTTGTCAAGGAGTTTTGCCCGATTTTACCGTGTTTTTCAGCGTTTTTCCGTTCCCGTACACACGTCTTCCCGGACATGCACAGGAACCGCATTTTGTCAATGCTTTCCGGTTTTTTTCTTCATTTCCCGCTCCTGTTTTTTGATCGCTTCCCAGAGATCTTTCTCATCCTCGACCTCCGGGATCTCACCTCCGAAGATCCTCGGATGACGGCGGATCATCTTCTCGCAGATCCCATTTACCACATCATCCACGGTGAAATTTCCGCGCTCCGCCTCGATCTCACTGTGGAACATGACCTGGAACAGGACATCCCCGAGCTCCTCACAGAGATTTTCCGTATCCCCGCTATCGATCGCCTCCAGCACCTCCGCACATTCCTCCACGAGATGCTTTTTTAGCGTCTCATGATCCTGCGCCCGGTCCCAGGGACAGCCGTCCTCTGCACGCAGCGTCTTCATGATCTGCTTTAAATCTTCAAACGTATACATGATGATTTCCTCATTTCTTTTTCATTTTTGCGATGTATAAATTCACCCTGTTTCCACATACTACCCATAAGGCACACAATATGGGAAACATGGTATGTGATATGCAGGAGGAATAAACGTTATGAAAGCTACTGGAATTGTAAGAAGAATCGATGATCTCGGCCGTGTAGTCGTCCCAAAGGAAATCCGGCGGACTCTGCGTCTCCGGGAGGGAACTCCGCTTGAGATCTTTACCGACCGTGAGGGAGAGATCATTCTGAAAAAATACTCACCGATGATGGAACTGAACGCGTTCGCAGGTCAGTACGCGGACGCGATGGCCCAGTCGACCGGGCTTCTCGTATGCATCACGGACCGGGACCAGGTAGTCGCGGCGGCAGGCGGAGCGAAAAAGGACTTTTTCCAAAAACCGATCAGCCGGGCGCTGGAGCATGTGATCGAGGAACGCACCGTCATCCAGGCAGGAAAAGAGGACCGAAACTTCACGCCTGTAATCGACGATGACGGGGACAGCATCACAGCCCAGGTGATCACACCGATCATCTGCGAAGGCGACGCCATCGGAGCCGTCATTATCATGAGCCGGGAGCCGCGCGCAAAATTTTCAGATCCGGAACTGCGCCTGGCGGCAACAGCTGCCGGTTTCCTCGGGCGGCAGATGGAAAGCTAAGGAAGCGCCGGGATCTCAAGCGTCAGGAATTTCATCCCCTGATAAAGCTTTGAAGCGGTTGTCGTGACTGCGAGAACCTTTTTTCCTCTGCGGACGACCGTATCCCAGAAAAAAAGCGGCATTCCGGCAGGACCATCCCCTTCTCCGGTCATCATGGAGACATCAATATCTCCCGTGAGCTCCGGCTGAAGATAGATGTCCACGCCCGTCGGCTTCTCCGGGAAATTCCGGCTGATATAGTCATGGATCAGGCTGGTCGATAATTCCGCACAGTCGAAGGTGTGTCCGCCGCATACAGACAGCGGGATATAAGTAAAATCCATCTCCGAAGTCTGCCCGCCATCCCTGATACAGCGGACGATCTGGTAGACATAGCTTCCCGCGTCAAGACCGAGCTTCCGGCAGAGAACGGGATCCGCAGAGATGATCCTGTTCTCCAGGAGCGTGTGCGGTTTCTGTTCCGCTTTTTCCGGTGAAGCAAGCCGTATCCCGCCGCCGAAAGCAATCGTTCTCGATGCGGAAGCGGCGGAGCCAGCCTGCGCGGCCGAAAAACCATCCGTCTCTTCCGAAATTTCCGGGTCGTCCCTCCTTACAAAGGTCCCCTTTCCCTGTCTGCGGACGAGGATCCCGCGGGCGGTAAGCTCTTTGATCGCGGTCGTGACCGTGATCCGGCTCACCCCGAACATCCGGACAAGCTCCGCTTCCGATGGGATCCGGTCACCTGTCTTCAGACGGCCATTCCGGATCTCGCTTATAATATGATCTTCGATCTGTACATATTTCGGGGTGTAGAGTTTCTTGTCATCCGACTCCACTTACTTCGCCTCTTTCTTTTTCGAGTTTCCATAAATATACACCATAATGGAAGCGATCGCAACCAGGGCGCCGCCAAGGATCGAGGTATGTTTTACAGGTTCTCCGAGAACCACTGCTCCGAGAAGAATGCTGAACAGGATTCCGGAATAATTGTAGATACTGATCTCGGATGCCGGAGCAAAACGGTATGCGTATGTGATAAATACCTGTCCGAAAGAGCCGAAGAGACTGATCAGCATCAGGAGCAGGAACTGGCGCAGATCCGGCATGACAAAGTTTCCGATCACGAACGGCAGGGAACCGAACACGCTGAATGTGGAAAAGTGCATGATGACGGTAATTCCATCGACTTTTCCTTTAAAATACCCTAAAAACGTGTACGCAATTCCCGATGTGATCGCGGAAAGGAGCGCAACGATCAGCGGAAACGGATCAGACTGGAAACTCGGACGGAATACGATGAATGCGCCGAGCACGGACAAGACCAGCGCCGGGATCTGGATCGGGGAAAGCTTCTCCTTCATGAACACAGCTGCAAGCAGAGTCACGAAGATCGGAGAGAGCTTATTTAACACTGTGACATCGCCCTGCGCCGCATGGCTGGATGCGTAAAACAGGGTGATCAGCCCAAGGAATCCGAAGAACGAACGGCCAAAGAGATACGGCTGATACTTTTTCGGACCATAATAAGAACCATGTTTCTTCCGGATAATGAAGAAAGAAACGATCAGGATGAAAAGATTGCGGACGCAGATCTGCTCCATCGTCGGAATTTCCCGGCTCAAGCGGACAACCACCTGCATGGACGCAAAGGAAAGTGCGGACAGGATCATAAAGAGGATGCCCTTTTGTTTTTGTGTGATATTCATGATGTCCTCCTGAAAATTTAATAAAGAAGTTCGTTCCCTGACACATGAAAATTTTTCTCAATTATCATGTTGACATGTCAAGTTGTGTGGCATATGCAAGTATACACCTGTCTGTGTGATCCGTCAATTCCTTTCCCCTCGTGGCCACCTGCAGCCGGTTCACGCTTCTTGGGAATCTGCTTTCGGCTGCCGGTTTCATCGGAATTCCCTTCTGATCTGGAATGGGAATACAAAATGAGCTGCCGCACGTTAATGCGACAGCCCTTTCACACGATCTTACTTTTTTTATTTTACTTCCACCAGCTCGATCTTAAAGTTCAGCTCTTTTCCCGCCATCTCATGGTTCGCGTCGAGAGTGATCATCTTCTCATCTTTTGCGGTAACCGTTACCGGGAACGGCTGGCCGCTCTGGTTTGTAAGGTATACCTTCTGGCCGACTTCCAGGTCCTCAGAACCCGGGAGATTTGCGATCTCAAGTGTGAGGATCGCGTTCGGATTCGGCATTCCGTAAGCTTCCTCCGGCATCAGATGGATCTCTTTGATCTCGCCGACTTCCATATCTGCGACAGCCGCATCAAATCCTTTGATCATCTGGCCTGCACCGCATACGAACTCCAGCGGCTCTCCACGATCGTAGGAAGAGTCAAACTGTGTACCGTCGTTAAAAGTTCCTCTGTAATGGGTCCGGCATGTCTTTCCGACATTGCGTCCTGTCATCGTATCCATTTTAAGTTCCTCCAATATTCTCTGTGAGTAACTTTCCAGCGCCTTCACGATTTCCCGGCAAAACTATCTTCCGGATTCGCTGCATAGGTCTGCTGAATCATTATCTCCATGATCTTTAATCTCATTCAGTATACCCGGTAAAAAGAATATTAGCAACCGGTTTTCCGCGTCTTCTCACATCCTGAAAATTCCGTTCTCACAAAATCCATGGCTTTGATCCAGGCTGTCGGATCTTCCAGCCGCAGATTACCGCCCATCAAGATTCGTTCAGCCCTGTCTGTTCTTTTTCTTTTCCAGTTCTTTCTCTTTCTGCCGCTCCTCTTCCAGTCCCGGAGACCACAGCGGCTCCTCATTCTCATCGAACACGATCTCCATCACATCCTCAACGCGGCAGTCCAGGATCCTGCACAAAGTTTCTACGGTATGAGTTGAAATATATAAATTTTTCCGCAGTCTGTTCAACTGACCGTTGCTGATCCCGTATGTCTTGATCAGGCGGTACTGGCTGACCCCTTTTCTCTGCATTGTCTCCCATAATCTCGTATATTTGACCATACTGTTTCCTCCTTTGTATCATTGAGCACCGTCGTTGTCTGCAATTCCTGTCAACATCCGAAAGAATCCGGCTTTTTTCCTTATATTTTCACAAATTTCCGACAATATCTTCTATTCTCTACTATGGCGGCTCTTTCGCCGCATTATATAAGGAAAGGAGGCATTCCTCATGATCGATTACAGTCCACTCTGGAACACCTTAAGATCAAAGCACATCAGCCAGTATCGCCTGGTCCGCAGCTATCATTTCAGCTCCGGCCAGCTTCAGCGGATCCGGAAGAATGAGCATATCTCCACTCATACCCTGGAAACTCTGTGCAGGATCTTAAACTGCAGTGTCGCAGACATCGTACGCATCTCATTTTGAGCCCGGCGAGAAAGAAGTTTAAAAACGGCTGGTCTTTATCGGAATCATTTTCCGGTAAAGATCAGAGTCCGTGAACCTGTTTTTCGCTCTTTTCGTCCTCGAAGGAAACTTCCATTACATCCTCGATCCTGCAGTCTAAGATCCTGCAGAGCGTCTCCAGCGTATGTGTAGAGACATATGTATTCTTTTTCAGACGGCTCATCTGACCGGAGCTTAAGCCAAACTCCTTGATCAGCCGGTACTGACTGATCTTTCTCTTTTCCATGGTCTCCCACAGGCGATTGTAACTTACCATTCTCTCCTCCGTACACGGCAATCCGGCACACGTTTCAGCCGAACAGATACAGGCCGAACAAATACTTTTCCTGATATCATCTATATACCATACATTGACACTATTTGTATATTGTCCATAATTGGACTATATATTTACCACACTTGGACAAGGCGGCATTATCAAAACGGCCGGCCAGCCATTCCTGACTGACCGGCAACCATACTCACTGATCACACAATTGCAGGCACCGCACCTGCCGCTTTTTCATTTTCCCTGTTATTTTAATTGCCCGCGCACCGGCAGCCAGGCTCACCTTCCGTCCGGCTCTCCTTTTCGGCTTCCTTCTCCATCTGGAGCACCTGACATTCCAGCTGCAGTTTCTCCCGGTTCCAGCGGTAGATCGTCGACTGCTCCGCCGAACAGTTCTGCTCTCCTCTCACCGTCTCGATGATCGCCTCCCGCGCATAGTGCTTATGCGGGAGCATAATATCAGGAAGATTCAGGTGGATGCGTCCGCATATCTTGCATTTGTACCGGCGCAGAACAAACATCTGTACCGTCCCGTCGGACAGGATCAGCTTTCTTCTTTTACTGTCCCGGACCGTCATAGCTCCACCACAATGCGGGCATTCCGGAGCGCTCGATGGAATAATATAATACATTCCATTACGCTCAATTTTCGTGTACTTGTTTGATACGATCATATGTATTCCTCCTCCATTCGTTGTCTGTCAGGACCCCATCGCCTTTCGATTTGATCAAAAACCCGTATCCCGGTCTCATGGGGTGTTGAGCCCGGAACAGCGCCCGCAAACTTATTGATCATGTCATAAGATCCCGTTATCCCGCCTCACGAAAAGCCGCTGCCCGACGCCGTTTTCCGCATATATCCGACGCCGGCTCCCGCCCTTCCCGACAGGATCCGTTTTCTCTTAACATGTTCCATTAATATAAACGTAAGAAAATCGAAAATGTGACAGGAAAAATGAAAAAAGTTGAATTTTTTTTGACCAGGAAGAGATTCTTGCTTACGGGGTTGCATTTTGCAAGAAACGGTGTAATGTAATTGTTGAGAAGCTGAACAGATAAACTAAAAAAAGTGCCAAGTCAAAAGTTATCCTTTACGACTCGACACTTTTTATTTTCTTTACTCCACCGTCACACTCTTCGCCAGATTCCTAGGCTTATCCACATCCAGTCCCTTTGCGACAGATACATAGTATCCCAGCAGCTGCAGCGGGATCACCGCCAGACTCGCCGCAAATAACGGCTCCGTCTTCGGAATATAGATCACAAAATCAGCACTGTCCTCGATGCTGTAATTTCCATACGTCGTGAGCGCCATCAGGTACGCCCCGCGACTCTTGCACTCGACCATGTTGCTGACCGTCTTCTCATAGAGATTCTGCTGCGTCAGAACGCCGATCACAAGCGTTCCCGGCTCGATCAGGCTGATCGTCCCGTGTTTCAGCTCCCCGGCCGCATACGCCTCAGAGTGGATGTAACTGATCTCCTTCATCTTTAAGCTACCTTCCATGCTGACCGCATAGTCAAGCCCGCGCCCGATAAAGAACATATCCTGCGCATTCATCTGCTTTGCGGCAAACCACTGGATCCGCTCCTTGTCCTCGAGAAGCTTTTCGATCTTCTCCGGGATTGTCTGCAGCTCCGCAAGAAGCTCCGCCGTCCGGTCCTCATCGATCACACCGCGGACACGCGCAAACTCTGTTGCAAGAAGATACGACGCGATCAGCTGTGTGCTGTACGCCTTCGTCGTCGCAACCGCGATCTCCGGACCAGCAAGTGTATAGAAGACATGATCCGCCTCACGCGCGATCGTGGAACCGACCACGTTGACAATCGCCAACGTCTTCACACCATGTGCCTTCGCCTCACGCAGCGCCGCAAGACTGTCCGCCGTCTCCCCGGACTGGCTCACGATGATCACCAGGGAATTCGGTGCAAACAAGAGTCTCCGATACCGGAATTCCGAAGCGAGCTCCACACGGACCGGGATCTGCGCCAGCTCCTCGATCACATACTGCGCCGCAACGCCGACATGGTACGCCGATCCGCACGCCACGATATAGATCTGTCCGAGTTTCGCGATCTCCTCCTCTGAAAGCCCGACTCCGCTCAAGTCGATCTTTCCGTCCTTCACAACAGAATTGATCGTATCACGGATCGCCTTCGGCTGCTCATGGATCTCCTTGATCATGAAATGCTCATAGCCGGCTTTCTCCGCCGCCTCGGCATCCCACTGGATCTCCACCAGATCTTTTTCGATCTCGTCCCCGTCAAGGTTATAGAAGGTCACTTTCCCCTTCTGGAGACGGCACATCTCCATATTTCCGATATAGTAGACACTTCTCGTATACTTTAAGATCGCCGGAACATCCGAAGCGACAAACGACTCGCCGTCCGCCACACCGATGATCATCGGGCTGTCCTTTCTCGCCGCGTAGATCTCCTCCGGATAATCCTTGAACATGACCGCCAGCGCGTAGGAACCGCGGATCCGCACCATCGCGTGGTTGATCGCATCCACCGGAGTATGCTCATATTTCTTATAATAGTAGTCGATCAGTTTGATCGCAACCTCTGTATCCGTATCGGAATAAAACGTATATCCCTTATTCTGAAGCTTTTCCCGGAGTTCCTGGTAATTCTCGATAATTCCGTTATGAACGCCGACGACGTTCCGGTCATCGCTGCAATGCGGGTGCGCATTCAGCTCACTCGGCTCTCCGTGCGTCGCCCAGCGCGTATGACCGATCCCGCAGGTTCCCTGCATCGCCATTCCATCATTCGTCTTTTCCGCGAGGACGCGGAGACGTCCCTTCGCCTTGACGATCTCCACGTCTTTCTCCCCGTCACGTACTGCTATTCCCGCAGAGTCATATCCGCGATACTCTAATTTCGCAAGTCCCTCAAGCAGGATCGGGGCCGCCTGTCTATGTCCTGTAAATCCAACAATTCCACACATATGTAAATCTTCCTGTCTTTCAAATTTTTATTCCCTGTCCGACGACAGTTATCCCGATTATATCATTTTCCGGCGGTCCGTACAATAGCGTCTGTAGTTCATTTTTTGGTTCCGCACACAATGAAACGCCCTCCTTGCTATCCCTCCCAATCAATGATAAAATAAAATCACTTAACAACACAGGATTTTATATTGCTGTTCACAGGTAAGAATTTTCAGTTCTGATTCTTCTGTATCTTGCAGTAGCATAGCGAAAGGAGATGTAACATCATTGACGGAACACTTAAAATTACCAATTGGAATCGATTCTTTTGAGAAAATCCGGAAAGAAAATTTTTACTATGTCGATAAAACAAAACTGATCGAACAGCTTCTGCAAAACTGGAGCAAAGTAAATCTTTTTACCAGACCGCGCCGTTTTGGAAAAACTTTAAATATGAGTATGATCAAGAGTTTTTTTGAAATCGGAACAGACAAAAGACTGTTTGACGGTCTTTATATTTCCAGCAAAAAAGAATTGTGCGAAGAATATATGGGAAAGTATCCCGTCATCTTTCTTTCACTGAAGGGTGTAGAGGGACTTACCTTTGAAGAAGCAAGAGACTCTTTGTGTGAGTTGATTACAAGTGAGGTAAGGCGGTTCAAACTTTTATTAAATAGTGCCCTGCTGGATAACGATGAAAAAATCTATATCATGAATTGGTTTCTCTCCAGGATAGTCAGAAGTCTGAACTTGGAACGAAATTGAAATTTTCACTAAAAAAATTATCAGAGCTTTTGTATCAGTATTATGGTAAAAAAGTTATTATTCTGATCGATGAGTATGATGTGCCGCTCGATAAGGCGTTCCAGCATGGTTATTACAAAGAAATGGTCTCATTGATCCGAGGACTGTTTGGTGAGACGCTTAAAACGAATGAGTTTCTGCAGTTTGCGGTTCTGACAGGATGTCTTCGGGTGTCGAAAGAAAGTATCTTTACAGGACTGAATAATTTTAAGATCTATGCAGTCGATGATGTTCGATATGATGAAGAATTTGGATTTACAAACCAGGAAGTAGCAAAACTGTTGTCGGACTATAGCTTACAAGATCATTTTCAAGAGGCCCGGGAATGGTATGATGGATATCGTTTCGGAAATGTAGGAATTTACTGCCCGTGGGATGTGATCAATTATGTATTTGATCTGATCGATAATCCTAAGGCACAGCCGAAATCCTATTGGATCAACAGCAGTGGAAATGATCTTGTAAAACGTTTTATTGATAAAGCTGATGCAACTACCAGAGATGAAATTGAACAGCTGATCGCAGAAAAAACGGTCGAGAAGAGAATCCGTCTGGATCTGACTTATGATGAAATTGATAACAGTATTGACAATATATGGAGTGTACTTTTTACAACGGGATACCTCACACAGGTTGGATGTGTAGGGGATCATATATATCAGTTGGTCATTCCGAATAAAGAAGTCCGTGAGGTATTTGTCCTCCAGATTAGGGAATGGTTTGACTGTGTGATTGAAAGTAACCAGGCATCCACAGAGAAGATCAATCGCGGATTTCTTGAAGGAAAAACAGATGACATCCAAAAAGAATTAACGCTGTTCCTTGGTGAAACGATCAGTATTCTTGATACAAAATCAAGAAATGAGGAAAAGGAAATTTTCTATCATGGCATCCTTCTCGGCATCCTGAAAAATCATGCCGGGTGGGCAGTTAAATCGAACAAAGAATCCGGCGATGGATTCGCGGATATCTTGATCAAGCCTAAAGATCCGGACGCCGGGATCATCATAGAATTGAAATATGCCCGCACATTTGATGAGCTTGATTGGGCATGTGAACGGGCGCTTCAACAGATCCGGGATCGGAGATATGATGAAGAGCTTCGAGCAGATGGGCGGAGAGAGATTCTTGCGTATGGGATTGCGTTTTGTAAGAAGAGGTGCCGGGTTGTGGTTGAGTGGCAGTAGATTGCAGAATCATTTGACCGGTTCATGTGCCTCATACTGGCCGCCGAATATATCCCGATTTTTCCACCAAATACGGCACAGGCATTTATCTGCACCAACTTCGTTTTCGTGTTGTTTCAGGTACGCAAACAAGGCATCCACCAACGGTTTGATGGTCGCCTGACGTCGGGCAAGTCGTTCTTCAGAGGGCAGGTCTTTTAATTTCCCTTCTTTCCGGTAGATCGCCTGCGCGCATGGGCCCAGCAGCCGGCAATCGTCAGGTCTTCCCGCTCTTTTTCAAGAGTGTGGTAAACCTGGTAGCCATCCGTTACACAGATACCGGACTTCCATGGAGCAGGCTCTTTAGATGAGCCGCCTTTACCATATGTCCGTCTGATCTGCGGCATACACGCCAATATGATGTTCTGTTCATCCACTTCGACTTTGACCGGAATGAACCGATATCTGCGTGTGATGGCATCCGGAAGCTGCTTCCATCGTAAGCGCTTAATTTCTGGGTAACTTTTCACTGGCTATTTTGTAGTCCATAATGATGATAGGAAATAGATTTTTACTCCATTCCGTTGATAGGAGATAGAAATTCACTACACATGGAGGTTTCATTATGGCTGACAAACGTGCCCCAGGGCGTTCCCTGGATGAATGGATGAAACTGGTGACTGAGTGCAGGCAGAGCGGTCTGACGGATGCGGCATGGTGTACTGAGCACGGGATCTCTCCCAGTTCTTTTTACAATGCGGTTACGCGTCTTCGTAAAAGAGCCTGCCAGATACCGGATCCAGTTGGAAAAGCCAATACCCTTGACTTTACATTTCATAAACAGGATGTGGTCCAGATCGCTATAGAACCGGAGAATTCTCTGGAAGAACTGCTTCCCCATGCAGGAACCGGTTCCATGTATCTTGACAATTCACATACGATCGAAATTGAAGCAAAAGGGCTGCTGATCCGCATGAACAACAATGTCCAGCCGGTTCTTTTAAAGGTTCTGATGAATGCACTAAAGGAGTCGCTATGTTAGCAGATGTTTCCAGTATCGATGCGATCTATATCGTCTGCGGGCGGACTGATATGCGTAAGTCCATCGATGGATTGTGTGCCATCATCTAGGACCAGTTTTCTATGGAGATCGATCATGCACTGTTTCTTTTCTGTGGTCGTAAATGCGACAGGATCAGAGCAATCTTAAAAGAACCGGACGGCATTGTCATGATCTACAAAAGGCTGACTGCCCAGGGCTCCTACCGATGGCCGAGAAATAAATCAGAGGTACGGAATCTTACATGGCGTGAGTTCGATTGGTTGATGTCAGGCATTGATATCGAACAGCCCAAAGCCATAAAAACCACATGATCTTCACCAAAAAAGATGCATAAAAAAGTCCCTGTTTTCCTTGCATTTTCAGCAATGAAATCACCAGAAATAACAAAGTTGATCATGCAGTAGTTTATGGCGAATTCCTGAAGCGCTTTCGAGAATGTCAGAATCTCTCGTATTTTTGTCAAAGGATATCACAAACAAGCACATTGAAAACGTCAAATCTAAATTCCATCTTTCCCGGTCATAGGAATTTGAATACGCGGAAAAATGTTTGCCGTTGTCCGCATCCCAAATTCATGATATTGTAATAGCAGAACTTAATCAGGCAGGTGAAAGAATGGATCTCCCTAAAAAGCAAAATCGTCAAAAAAATAGCATTCGTTTTCAAATGCCGGATCTTCCTCCGGAAATGTGGTGCGACTTTCGGGTCGATCTTGCAGAAAAGCATATGACTTTAACAGAACTGGCTGCAAAATACAGCTGCGATCCACGAACCGTCCGGGCCTGTATCCAATGCAACAAATCAAGTTCCGAACTTGGGAAACAATCTGTCCCAACCAAAATTCAGATTTATGAACCACATATTCGGAATCTCCTGCTCAATATGAAAACAGTTCCTGATGATATATGCACCATATACAGCTTAAGCCGTTATCTATATCCATTATTACAGCAGCAGGGCTATACCGGAAGTGAACGAACTCTGCGAAATCATCTTTCAAGTCAGCCTTATATCAAAGCTTTTCTTGAAAAAATTCAAGTCGAACGTTCGTGAGACTTAGCGCGTGATTCTGGTCAGCAAAGCTGACATATTCCATACAGAATCACTGCGCATCCTCGCGGAGCGTTTCTCTCAGTCGGAGACCTAACTCCCTCTGAGGCAAATTTGCTATGACTCACCACCTAAAGAGATGAGAATCTTCTCGACTGAGATAAATATTTTGAACATGGCACACAAAAAAATTTCTGTGTGGAAAAGGAGGCTCTATGTTACGGATCAAAGACACCAAAAATATGATCGGCATCACAATACACGGGGATTATGAGGATCTGAACGCGCTTCACAGTGCGCTCAGCGATTACCTTCGTTTCTACTTCGCACATCAGGATGATGTCGAATCCTCTTCCTGTTACGAAAATATTCTCGGGCTCTGCTACGATATCCGCCATGCCTATCAGGGAGATCGAAATATTGAAGCCGTCGATAATAACTACGAAAATATAGGGCAGCTGGCATCCTGCATCTTTTCCGTTGACAGTCAGTCCCTTCAGAAAGAACGCAATAAATATAAGTCCGGAAACCTCTATTTTAATGTCGAAGTCCTCTATCCCTGGGCTATCTTTTATCTGTACACTCTGCAGTCAATCGTCGAAGACCATTATCATGCCTCCTGGTTTGACGATGAAGATTTTTATAATGAGTATCTGGCCGAGAAAGATCTGGCGCTGATCACTCATTTTGTCCAGCTTCTTTGGAATAAATTGAGAAATCATCTCCCCGAGGAGGTTATGAAGGTAGTCTGGACCTACACCAGAACCTACAATCATATCGAATACTATTTCTTCTATCCTGATCTATATATGGAATGGCTCTGTACATACTGGATCAATGGCGTAAAAACACGATCAGAACGGCAGGAACTGCTTTCTCTGCTTTGTCTGGAGCTTTCCTCTCTCCTCGATGAAGACCCGGATGAAGCATGGGAGACCATACAAAAAGCAGATCTGATAAAAGAAAAAGCCCCCGGCAGAGCCAAGGGCATACAGTCCTCTGGGAAAACAGATTTCAACACTCCGGAATCAGCGGACAAAGCAGCAGCCTTCGAAAGGAATATCCTGACGTTCCAGGCGGATATCGCCAATACGATCCTCACCGGGCTGGATCAATATGATACGTATGCCAAAATTTTCTACAATCGTCCTGTCCCATTTCAAAGTATGGATGAATTTCTGAATATTACTTACGATTATATCGATACGCATGGACCGTTTACTGAAGAAAGCTATGAGAAATGGCTGGACGCACAGCTCGGAGAAGTGGATTGGGATCGGCTGGAGTGGTAGTCGAAATGTACAAAAATCTGACCGATAGGGCAGAAAGATCCTGCTTTATCGGTCAAATTGCCCTCCTCCCCTCCGTTAACACTTATTATTTCTTCCATCAGGCATTTTTCATAATCTCTACATCAAATTTCATACTACTCAAACGTAATCTCTTCCTCCGCCTTCGTATACACATCAACTTGATTCTGCACATCCAGCCTGCTTACTAGCCAGTTTCTCGCCATGCAGAGCTTAATAAAATCATCGATCCGGTTAACACCATTCATTTCCTTCAATGTGACAACAACACCAAACTGAAGCGGAGTTTTTTTCCTATTTACTGTCCGCTCTTTTGTTTTTATGCTGAGTCCCCACAAGCCCGAATCATATGCTTTTCTTGGAACTGCACGCTCTTTGATTTCTTCGCTGATATGCTTGACGTTGTCCCACTTACGATACATTTTTCTTGCATCTTCCTCATACAGTATGACCAGGCCGTCTTCCGACTGTTTATTATTATCAATTGATTTAATCATTGCTTTTTTACTCTTATTGACCGTGATCCTTCCGAAATGAATATCCATCTCCGTGCTGGTATAATCGACACCCTGATTTCGATTGCACTGTGGAAAATAGACTAACGTAGCTTTCGCATAATAAGGATGCGCATTATTAATAACAGGGACCGGAAGATTATATGTATAGGTCTCATATTCTTCCGAGGTACCTGTTATAATAAACCGTATCTCATCATTTGATGAGTGCAGAATATCGCTGATATGTTTCGGTACCACGCCATATCCCATTCTATGAGAAATATCATCCTTTCGGTCCCATTTTGCGGCCGAGTCAATCAGCAGTGCTTTCGCAACCTCTCTGTTTAATCCCATGATCTGAATTAGATATGCAAGCTTTCTCGCGATCCATGGAGCCGCAAATGAGGTTCCTTTCACATAAGCAGCTCCACAATTATCATGGCAGACTGCTATTTTCTCATCAATCCGGGTTCCATCCCCACCATAATAGCTCAAATCCGGTTTATTAAAAAATGACAACACCGGACCCGTTCTTGTATACGATGCAGATCTTTCCTTAAAGTCAACCGCATTTACTACAAGAGAATTTAGAGAATCCGCCGGAGAACCAATCCGCATATCTTTTTTGTCCGAGTCTTTCGGGATATTTGTTCCTGCGACAACAAAGATCACATCATATTCACTTTGAATCCGATCAAGTTCTGCTGCCTCCGGCGAGATAAAGTTCGGATTGATTTCTAATTTTGATCCCAGCGACAGATTCCAAACTTTGATATCCCGGTTGTTCGCAACAATATCTCTCAACAATTTCAATACCGCAAACGAGCTGAATCCACTATGTGTCGCTACGCCAAAGTGCCGAACCCTGAATCTTCCACATCCATCTTCAAGCTCCGGATTTGCATGAGGTCCATCTACAATAATATAGCTGACTGCTGTACCATGTTTATAATCCTCGTCTGATAATGGAATATTCCTATCCAGCATATTCTTATAATCGACCCAGTCTTTAAAATATACTTTCTCATTGAAATGGGTATCAATCACTCCAATTACCGGTTCATTCAACGGCTTCGGAATCAATTCCTCTTCCTCATCCCATTTCTCAATTTCATCTGTAATATCATCGCGATTGATTTCCGCAAAATCTGTCAGACTCATTGCGACAAGATACGACGCGTTGTTGTAAAGAAGTTTTGCCTCATCGGGTCTTAACCGGAGTGTTGTCCCATCAATAATTCTATCATCCACGATTTGTATTCCGAATTTTGACAATAATTTCTTTGTCTCAACCCCAGTCTGGTAAATCGTAATAATTGAATTCTGTGTTATATCATTCTCGGCACGGTCGATTTCAAAAGATTCCACATAATTGCCATCAACGATCACCTTCAAAAATGTGGATTTCGCTATTAGCGTCTCTCCATAATACTCGCCACTATCCGCAATTTTTTCACAGGCTTCGCTTGTCAACGTTCCAGCATAAAATTCGTCAACAACTGCTGCTGTCTTTTGCAGAAGCTCGATTGATTTCTTAAGTGTGTCTAACCGGACAAAATGAGTAAATACATGCTTTTGAACCGTCTTTCCACTCGCATCCTCGTCCCACACAAATTTCGCGCCGCGAATCGATTCTGACGGACTCTTGCTTCCCTCCGCCAGAATCACCTTAAGACGGTTGCTCTTCGCTACAATATGTTTATAATGTACGCTGACTAACGCCCCGCCAATATCCGTGTTGATCTGCCAGTACATCAAAATTCTGGTCAGCTGTTCCGCCAGTTCAACCAGATGCGACGATTCTACAGCTTTGCCTTTCGGAAGTTTCGGCGGTCCCGGCTTGGAATTATTTGGTCGTTGTTCAAACCTTCCTTTTAATTGAAGAATATTATTCACTCACTGCCTCCTTTAACTCTCTCGCCACACTGCTCTTTGATTTTCCAGAAAGAATCTCAATCTCCCTTACCGTGAATTTCTGAACCTGCAATTTCTTTAGGTCTTCCGGTTTCTCATTGCAGACAGCATAATACAGTCTTCTGAAGTAGTCCATTCCATCCTGTGGATTGCTGAACGCTACAGCTGTTCTGATCAGATTTTTCAGATCCCCTGGATACATTTTTTCCGGCATAAGCTTCATAATTTTTCTGAAAAGCCTAATATCCCTGTTTGCCAGTTTCATCTTATCCAGATATCGGTCAAGCATCCTCTCCGCAATCAAGAGAAGATCTTCCTCTGTATATCGATTAAAATCTATAACTGAATCAAACCGCCTTACCAATGCCTTATCAAAATATTCAAAGAGATTTGTTGTCGCTACCAAGACAATATTCTCATTCAGTCTGTCAAATCCCTTCAGAAGTGCCGAAGTCGCTCTTCCCATCTCACGCAGGTCATTAGAGTTCGTTCTGTCCAGCGCCAAAGCATCGATTTCATCAAACAGGACAATCACCTTTTTCGGCTGGACAAAACTATTGATCTCCTTAAATAATGCCGCCAGGTTTTTCTGTGTCTGTCCCAACTTACTGTCAATAATAGCAGAAAATTCCACCATGAAAATTTCTCTGTCCAGAATTCTCGCTAGCTGTTTCACCGCCTCTGTCTTTCCCGTTCCCGGCATTCCCTGAAAGAGAAACTTATTGATTCCAATATTGCGGTCGATTGCGTTGACCACCCCCAACAGATCGTTCGTAATCGCATCTGGCATTAAAAGCATATCTTCCTGCGCGTCTATGCGTTCAAAAAAGGAAGAAACACTCTCCGACACCTGCGGTACAAATGTGTTCACATTGGAGAGTAGTGACATAATATACTCCGCCAGCTGATAATCACCTGATAAGTCGAAGTCCTTAGCGATCTCATAAGCCTCATTCCGAAAACCAGCATCATTTTTTTCCGCGTAATATTTTATTAGGTTAATTATATTTTTCTTTTTCATAATATCCCACAGCCTTTCATGTACTGTTCTAAGTATTATGGTAACATTGCGGGACACTTTTGTCAATATTGGGACAATATAACTCTTTAATGTTTTCTATGGATTGCTTGCTACACATGCACCACAATTTTTATGTCCATCTTGACTTGTCGTATATATTGTGGTATTCTCATTTCGCCATATATATATTGTGCTTTATTTTTCTATTTAAAGAATTAGAGTACTACTTTGGGAAGAGGTCTTATGTTTGTCAATATATAACCTCTTTCTAAAAATCGTTACACATTCTCTACTAATTCGTGTAAAATCAATATAGTTCTAAATATTTGAGGTGATATACGTATGAGATATTCCTATTCTGATGTTGATAAGAAAAATCATGAATGGTTTCAAAATGACATAAATAGTAAAAGTCTCAAAACAATTCAAATGGATCGCGGACAAATTCGTGGTCTTCATCCCTGCAAAATTAATTTCACATATCCAATTTCCGCAATTGCAGGGGAAAATGGTTCTGGCAAGTCAACTTTATTAGCCTTAGCTTGCTGTGCTTATCACAATGTTTCTTATGGCTACATTCCGATCGACCGTAACAAACCTTATTATACCTTTAGCGATTTTTTTGTTCAAACAATTGACGAAATGAAAGTAGATGGTATTCTCATTTTGTATGAATTTCTGGCAAAATGGAAAGGCGGCTTAGAAGGTCCCGGCTGGCAATATCGGCTAAAAAAACGTGGAGGAAAATGGAATAAATACGACCATCGTGTACGTCGGAATGTCATCTTCCTCGGTATTCAAAGAATCGTTCCGCCCGGAGAACGCAAAACTGAACGTTCTTATTCTGGTAAGTTCAAATCCTCGGCTCTCAATCAAGACACCAAAAATAGAATACTGGATATCGCAAGTAAAGTTTTAGGCAAAAAATATACAACTTTGGATCTGAGAACTGTTGACAAACGCCGCTTATTTGTAGTAGATCGCAAAGAAAAACACTATTCCGGTTTTAATATGGGTGCCGGTGAAAACGCTGTTTTTAGTTTGCTAATTGAACTTTTCTCTGCGGGTAAAAACACCTTATTAGTTATTGACGAAATCGAACTTGGTCTACACGAAAGTGCGCAAAAGCGCTTAATTCAAGAACTAAAAAAATTGTGTTTGGAACTGCATTGTCAAATCATCTGTTCCACTCATTCCAGTACTATTCTTGACTGTTTACCTCCCGAAGGTCGATTCTACTTGGAAGCATCAGATGGAAAAACAAATATTTTCTCTAACATTTCATCCGGATACGCTACAGGGAAATTAAGTGACGGCGAAAAAAAGGAGTTATCTGTTTATACAGAAGACGAGGTTGGCGCCAGTGTCTTGCAGGGTTTACTCTCCAATCCAATTTTAAGACGTATTAAAATTATACCTATCGGTTCTGACCAAGCCATATTAAAACAACTGGCAACTGCTTATCGAGTTGGAAACCATGCATGTATTGCTTTCTGTGATGGCGATAAGCACCAAAGTTATGAAAAGGCTGTTTCTCAAGTTAAAAATCACTTAGAAGGACGTGTAAATCCCGATTATAATGAATGGATTCAATTGCGGCTTAATTATTTGCCTGGAGACTCCCGACCAGAAAAATTTTTACTCGATCTTTTAAAAGCTCATAAAGAATTGCAACTTGAACTGAGCAATCTCTGGCAAATAGACTTTAAACTGGAAGATACAATCGATCAAGCACTCTACGCTGGAAAGCATAACGAATTTCATTATTTTTCAAAACAGCTCAATCTTAATGAAGACCAAGTACGAATGGATGTTATTCGAATCATTCGAAAAGCTATTCCTGACAGTATACGTTCCTTAGAATCAGAAATTCTCACAATTCTTGGCTGCTAAATTAGGAATCATGTAACCGCTCCATAGGTTTACTTATATTGACGTACATAGCCATTAGAATTCACAAACAAAGCAGATAGGAAACGGACCGGATTAGCTACCCGGTCCGTCTTCAAAAATTAACACAGTACAACAAGACTAATTCATATTCTCATTGCCCTTAATATTGTTATATATTTTTCCACATATCTACTTTTATTTCCCAATCCAACTCATTAAAGCTTTACCTCTTCATCCAAAATCCATCTCCAACAGCTCTCCCGCTATTTCCGCATTCCTGATCCGCATCAGATTATCATCTTCCCTTTCCCTGGAAAGCAAATTCATACTTCCATACCAGACGACCTCTCGATCAATGATCGCATAATGTTCATGCATCTGCTGCCTTATTTCTACTAACACCCCGTTATTCTTCATCGTCTGTATCAATTGTGCCGTAGCCTCTATGCGCTCTTTCGGGTACTTTTCCGGGCTCAAAGTCAACACGATCACTTTTGTGCCTCTTTCCTGCACATTTCTCCAGATCTCTATCATAGTCTCAATCTTATTTTTATTTATTCCAGGACTGGAAATTATGATCTCTTTGTTCGCACTTTCGAGGTCCTTTTTATATACCTCAATGTATGATTCAAAATCATAAATCACATTAACCTGCTGTATTCCTACTGTCGATGGCACACAAATATCATAGCCCATTTTCCGATATGTCTTCATCCGCTTATGATACATCCTCTCCAATTGCGGAATATGCATATCCACGTAATCGTAAATAATGACATCTTTTTTTGTATCATAATCACGGTGCAGACGTCCTGAATACTGTTCTACATTTCCTTCAAAAGAAATTGGCATCGCCAGCATCATGGTATCCAGTCTCGGATAGTTAAAACCCTCACCGATATATTGTCCTGTCGCCACAAGAATCACAGATTCATCCGCCGGAACTCTTTTCATCTGTTCACGAATTTCATCCCGTTCCTTAAGCTTTCTTCCCCCCTCCAGAAGAAAGATATGATCTACCAGACTCTCTAATCTCTGATACAAATGTTCTGCATGAACTCTGCTTTTCGTAATAACGAGCGGTGTTCTCTTCTGCTCCAGACACTGTTTCACATCATCTATGATCTGATTATTTCTGATTTCACTGCCGATAATAAGCTTATTTGCCTCATTCATGGACATTTTCTTAATCTCCGGGCTGATCAGGCGCGTGAATCTTGGATAAACAAAATGTTCAATTCCCTGTTTCTTCGCCCGATCCTTTGCGGTATATTTATAACGAATTGGTCCAAGCTGCATAAATATCTTCTGTTCCTGCCCATCATCCCTCTTCGGTGTAGCAGTAAGCCCGTAGACATATTTTGCATTCACTTCGTTTAAAACTTCCTGTGCGATCTGTGCCGCTGCATGATGACACTCATCCATGATAACCATTCCATACTGTTTCACGATTTCATTGATCTTATCTTCCCGACCTAACGACGAGATCATCGCAACATCCAGAATTCCATTCATTGAGTCATGTGCGGATGTTTTTCTTCCAATCACACTTTTCCGTTTCTTTATTCTTCCTGTCGGTGTCCGATATTCCGGCAATGGTTCATCGATAAATAAAAACTTTTCAAAGTCTTCCACCCAGTTTTTCATGATCTCCGTATTATGTACTAATACCAATGTATTCACTTTTCTTTCAGCAACGAGCCATGAACCTACCGCCGTCTTTCCGAACGCCGTTGCCGCCGAGAGAACACCCTGATCATATTTTAAAAGATGATCAGCCGCTTCCTGCTGCTCCGGGTACAACGCACCTTTAAAAGAAATCCGAATCTTTTTCCCGCCTTGACGCTCATCTTTAATCTCTGCCTGAATTCTCGCAATTTCCAACATACCCTGCAATTTTTCATAACATCCTCTGGGGATACTGATATAATTCCCGTCCTCCTCACTACATGAAATAAATCTCGTGATTCCCTGCACAGAACGCCCAATTGCCTGGTTTTTGTAAAACTCCGGATTACTGTATGCTGCTATTCTTCGAATCTGATTCTGCATTCTTGGTTTTACATTCGTGATATCAACATAAACTCGATTTGCTAATATAACCTGCAGTTTCCCATCCAAATCTTTTGGGTTTAAAGTCATAGTTCTCTTTTTCCACGGTTTAGGAATTTCTTCCACCGTCGATGTTTTCTCCTGCCCGCCCCATTCCTTAATACAATTATCCACAAATTCTTCCGACAGCCGCCGGACTTTCCCCAACTGCTTCCATTGGTTTTCAAACGGTTTCCAATTTTTGTCAATAAACGCGCTGTTCCCCTTCTTTAACGCCTGTCCCTGCAGTGGGAGCGCAATTAAATTTCCGAGTCCACCTTCCGGCAAATGATTTTGAGCCGGGATCATGCGGTCATACGACTGAAACGTCTTTAAGTTGACAGATTCTGCCCCTTTTTCTAAAAGTGCATCACCAAATTTTCTTGCTTTTTCTGCCGGAATTGCCTTTTCAAAAAAGATCCAGATATGTGCCCCATGCCCAGATCTTGACCGTTCTGTTAACGCGTATATTTGGTTTTTCTCACAGATTTCCCGCAATGCATTTACTTCTTCTTTCCATGCGAGCCCTGTGTTAGCTCCATCATCCAGTTGATTCTCTTTATCATGGTTATCAAAATCAAATACCAGAAAATTACAAGTTTCATCCGGCAGCATCGGATAGATACCGATTACATCTGAGCAGTCTTCCCTATCTCCACGTAAATGCATCAATAAGTCATTTCCTGTCAAACTCTTATATTTCTGATTTTCACAGTTGCCACATTTTATCTGCTTTCCCTCGCGTTTTAGGCATAAACCATTTTTCCAATAGTTCCAACACTGTGTGTAATATCCTGTCTTTCCGGTTTTGGGATTCGGCTTTCCTGATCTCTTGCTATAGACATCAGTTCTGCCCTTGAAGAATGAATAGAAATAGTTGACGTGTTTTGGTGTGATCGTCTCCGGGATGATGTATGGCATCAGATTATCAGCCTCTACACTATTGTCCGCAGCCTTTGGTTCTGAATTTTGTTCAACATCATATGGAATACCTGCCTGATCTAAGATTTGCTCCAGGTATTCAATTCGTTTCTTAAGAGCATCAATCTCAGCCTCTAATTTTTTTGTTTCATTGCCCATACCGCTGCTCATAGACTTATCTACACTTTCTTTTGAATGCACCCTTATGATTTTAACGCTTTTTACCAGTTAAACAAATAATCATCCAAATCTTCAAATGCTTCCTTCAGCTCTGAATCCTTTTCCTGTTCTATTACTTTTTCAAGAAAAATTGCATCTGAATCTGTTCCCACAGCACTTAAATCATATGACATTTCAACCAGCTTTCGCAGCCTGCGGCTTTTTGCTGAATTATGTTCCATACAATACATTTCGATTAGAATTCTTGAGTATTCCTGCATGTTGATCCGCCTTTCCAATTATTATATATTTTATCCTCTCCATATATAAACTAAGACTTTCCAGGTTTAAAATGGAAAGTCTCTCGCGATCCGAACCTCAATATCATCCATGCTGGTCTCCAAAACCTTGCCATCACTTGAAAACACTACGGCCCGATCAGGACGATTCAAATTCAAAACACGGAATCCCTCAGCGCAACGGGTAAATGCATAACCATTTACAATCATATCTGCCGCATCTGCAACCTGCTTCACATCAACCATTTGCCACCTCCACGCCTTTAATTGGATTTAAGAACTTATCGACATCGAAATACAAATTTTGGAGAATAGGAACTAAATCAATATATTCTTCTTCCGGTTTCTCATTGTGCTTATACTTTGCCATAACAACAAGATATCCATTGTCCCACTCTTTCACTGCTGTATATCGTTCCAACGAATACGGAGCAACGAACCGGATCACATGGTTTCCGAACTGGAACACGGTATAGTTTTTCTCATTGCTAAGAGTTGCTACGCCACTCATGCCAATTCCTCCTTCAAAAGTTCCGAAAACATTTTATAGGTTCCATTTATTGTTTCCACTCTTTGATATCAACCATGGTATTGTCTTCCACATTCAGCATACGTCAATATCGCTGTGTAGTCAAGCTTTGACCATTGCTTTTTCAGGAACTGAAAGCAGTGGGCCTCACTCTTCCACAAAATACCTCCCATTCCTCTTCCGATCAAACAATGCATAATACTGCACCGTCTGGTACCTCTCGATCCATTCCCTGTAACTATTCTCTGCCCAGAGATCATACCAGTCCCCATCCGCGGTCACATATCCGGCGAAATTAAACACCGGGATCTGCGCTCTCTGGTTCATCCGGTAACGGTTATCCGCGGACGGCTCCGGATCATAAAGCAATTATTCAAGCCACTTTTCGTAAAGGTCAAATCCTTCGCTCCACGCCAGGCGGAAACGCTTCCCGATGGAAGCAACCTGCAGTACTTTTGCCGGATCGGAGACAGGAAAAAACATTCTGACCTTATTTTATATTTAACTGTCATGGTCTTTAGATACTCACAGCATAGCTGCCACAGATCATCAGGCAGATAGACCAGACGGTCATTGCGTCCTTTTGACTGATAGATCCTTAGCACACCGTTTTCCAGATCGGCCATGTCCAGCCGCAGTTTTCTGGCTTCTGATACTCTAAGTCCACAGCAGAACAGCATACGGAACAGAATCCTGTATTCCAGGGCAAGCCTATGAAAAGCCTCTGCATTTACGGCAGACTGGTAACTGTCAAGCTCCCGAAATAGAGACTGTATTTCTTCAATGCTTAAAACATATGCGATATGGCTACTTTTATGGCTGAAGTTTCTCGGGACATAGCACTGGATCCCATATGCCTGCATATATAGGCTCAGCTGTCGGAGAATGGAGATTCTTCGTGCAAGAGTAACTTTTGTTTCTGTTTTACGCAGAATCTCCCATTTTTCAGCCAGTTCTTTAGTTATCACAGGAGTTTTGAGCAGTTCTTGATTGCAGAATTCATCAAATTTGTGAAGCCTCCATTCTGCATGCTCATACTGGAAACCTGCGTTTCTTTTTTCGGTGATCAGGCTTTCGATAAATGGTGCAAAACAGCTGGTGAATGGATAACATCTTGACATCATTCATCCCCTCCTTCCAGAAGAAGACCGTACTGTGTGAGGGACAGCGGACACAGACGCATCCGTTCTTCATCGAAAGAAAGATATTTCATAACACTGGTATTATCCGTATGTCCAAGGGAATCCATTACCCTCTGGATCCCTGCATTATTTCGTAAAAGGGTAGTTGCGAAAGTCCTGCGGAGTACATGAAAGCCTTTGTTTTCGACATCATACCTTTTAGAATATTTGCAAATTTTACTGCAAAAAAGGTTTGATGGAAAACTTCATCAAAGAAATTTTTAATAAAAAATAATATCTATCTTGTTTTTCTTATTTATTTGATATAATATATCTATGCAGAGAAAATCTGCTTACGAGATAAAACAAGGAGGTATATTATCATGTGGCTCATTTCAATTAAGGGATTAACCTTACGAATGTAGCTGTGAACCCAAATAGCCTTCAATTATCTCTGTAAACCTGATACGTTGTTAATCTATGGCATTTTTCTCTTCTGGCGTTCAAATTTTTATTTGATGTAAGACCATATCATAAACGAAAGGAGAATTTGTAATGCTATTTGGGTTCACAGCGTTGAAGGATTTCTTTCTATTTATGTTGGGCGTTTTTGGTTTACCATTTTTTTGCATGGTACATAAAATGCTTGTTAAATGTGACTCCAAAGTGTTCAGTTACATATGCATTGTACTGACTTACTTGTTGTTCACATTTATTCAATATAAGTAGGAATGCAAAAGCCGGATTAGCTACCCGGCTTTTTGTTTTTCTTTAAACTACTCAGTAACTGGATGATTTCCTGCTCCACACAATCACAGACGAAAGAGAGATTAAAATCCTCTTTGAGCTTCTCGAGAGGCGGACGGAGCCGCCATCGTATGCTCACAGCGTGATCCTGATAACTGGAAAGCGATGATTTTCAACGATGAGGTATCTGCCAATTCCATCATGAAGAGAACTACAAAGCAGAGCCTGTGAAACTTTTTCTGTAAAATAACCATCATAAGGTCCTTCTATGATAAAATAAATATCATTAGGAGGGCCTTTTATTATGGCAAGACAAAAGAAACCTGTACACAGAGT
>OGZX01000714.1_pt1 | contig 38350 bp, 34 predicted proteins | sample 1576881 | NCBI WGS metagenome assembly OGZX01 (sample SAMEA3541542, study PRJEB24748) | human gut metagenome | biome: human gut; feature: human-associated habitat; material: faeces | place: China | collected 2012 | reverse complement strand
ATAAAGCAGGGCTGCCGCCCAGCAAAAAATATTTGCTAATGCGACAGCCCCTTTTACATAAAACTGAGCAAGGAGGAAAATCATGCTTAAAAAAGATTGGAACTATCGGCGTGGTGACATTTATCTGGTTGATCTTGGCGAACATCGCGGCAACATTCAGGGCGGCGTTCGACCGGTCATCAATATTCAGAACAACAGTGGTAATTTCTTTGGCCTAACCCTCATCGTGGTGCCGCTTACGACGGAGCTGAAAAAGCTTGGCCAGCCTACGCATTACGTCATTGAGAAGCAGCGAGGACTGAATGAAACGTCCATGAGCTAGGCGGAACAGATCGTCACCATCAATAAGTGCCAGGTCCTCAAGTATCTGGGACGTACAAGTAAAAGACATATGGAACGCATTGATGACAGCATCCGCGTGAGCCTTCACCTGAATCCGGAGGATGTATTGCCCATCCAGGAGTGCGTGGAGTTCCCCTGATATGACGAGACAGGAAAATGAGAGGAAGTGCTATTCCTTAGAAGAGGTAATGGTTATGTTGGATGTTTGTCGCAACACTCTGATGAAGTTGATCCGAGGAAATGAATTCCCCTATTTTGAAGATTGGTGGAGTATATCGTATTCCGAAAGAAAGTTTTGATAGATGGCTTGATTCGTAAAGTTGTCTTTTGACACGAGAATGTTTCCGCAAAACCCTTGTTTTTTCACAAAAACTTGTCTATTTGGAGGAAAAAACGTCGAATGAGCATTTTATAATTGACTGTATGTAAAAAGAAGCCTATAATATAAATACAAGTGGAAGGAGGAAAACAGGATGATACTGAAACTCTCTGTTGAAAACTATAAGTCTTTTGATAAGCGGGAAGAATTGTCCATGATTTCTTCCAGTAAGATTCAGACAAATAAAAATCACAGGATAAAGATCAAGCAGGTCAATGTTTTGAAAAATGCTGTAGTTTATGGTGCAAATGCTTCTGGTAAAACCAATTTGGTAGATGTTCTGCGATTTGTTAAGGAAACATTATCCGGAGGCCTTCCGATAAATAGTGTGAATAGCTTTTGCAGAAAGAACGAGGAAAACAAAGAGCGAGAAAGTATATTTGAAATTCAGTTTACTGTTGGGGATAGATTCTATGCTTATGGCTTTTCCGCAGTGCTTAGTCGTAGAACGATTACGGAAGAGTGGCTGTACGAGTTAATGCAGGATGGTTCTGCACACAATCTCTTTATTCGTACAGGTGATGCAGCGCCAGCCCTAGGTGAGGGTGTTACACCAACAACGTCAGAAAGAAACCGTTTTTCAGTATATGCAGAGGATTTTGCTGGTCATGATACACAGCTTTTCATAGAAGAGATGAGCCGCGGTAAAAAGTACGATAATAAATCAAAGCTCTTGTTTTTCCCGCTCGTATATCATTGGATCATGCAGAATATCATTGTTTTGAATCCGAACACTGCATTATCGAGTACAGATCTTTATTACAATGAGGCTTCACTGGAGAAGATCAGTTGTCTGATTCAGACTTTTGATACCGGTATTAGTAAAATCGGCACAAAAAAAATATCAGTTGATGAACTTAGCAAAATGGTTCCTAAAGAAGTTTTGATGGGGCTATTCGCTACACTTCGTCAGCAAATGCAGATGACCAGCCTTCCTGAGATGCAGATGAGCTGGAGAATTGCAGACGGTTTCTTTAATATCCGAATTCGCGGCAATGAGGAACCTGAGATCACAACGCTTGTTTTGAACCATGGTAAGTCTTTCTTCGATTTTGATTTTGCTGAAGAATCCGATGGTACAAAGAGGTTATTTGATCTGATAGATATGCTTCTTACCAGTCGGGATGACACGGTTTACGTGGTTGATGAATTAGAAAGAAGTTTACATCCCAAATTAACGGAGCATTTCCTGAAGTTATTTATGGATGCCCATGATGGCAAACGGATGCAGCTGATCTTTACAACCCATGAAGATACAATTATGGATCAGGATCTCTTCCGGAGAGATGAAATCTGGTTTGTAGAGCGCGACAATGAGAATTCCAGCCATATTTATTCGCTCGATCGTTTTAAAGAACGATATGATAAAAAACTGAGTAAGGCCTATTTAGAAGGCCGTTACGGTGCAATTCCTGTATTCCGTCGATTCTCGTTTCGGAAGGAGGAGTAAGTGTGCCAACTCATGTTTATGAAAACTGGAACAAGCGTCCTTCTGACCGAGATGTACAGATTGAACCGTATCGCAAATACTATTTTATCTGCGAAGGCGCAAATACGGAAACATTTTATTTTAAGCGACTGATCGATATTCGTAAAGACCTAAATATTCATCCGTTGATTGATGTACGCCTTCTTGAAAAGACGGAACAGGATAGGAACCTCTCCTTCCCTAAACGGCTTGCGGAATTTGCAGAACAGCAGAAGACAATACTTGGCGAGAATTTTGACGAAGAACGGGATCGTATGGTCATTATCTTTGATGCTGACATCTTTGAGGAAAAGGTCTCCGGGTATGAAGAATTCATTGCGGATATTGAAACCAGAAACATTGTCGGCGTTACAAATCCAGGATTTGAACTTTTTCTTTTGTTACATCTGAAGGGAACATATGAAGAATTTGTCTTGGAAAATGATGAAAAGTTCCTGACAATGGACGGCGATGGACGATACAGCTATGCATATCAATGCCTGCTGCAGAAAACCGGGATGAATGCGAAAAAGAATTCACGAATCGGTTTGCTTGCAGATGATTGCCTTTATGCAATCAGGCAGGAGAAACTGGTCAATCAGGATGTTCATAGCGTCAAGGGAAAGGTCAGTAGTAATATAGGGAAAATCATTGAAGCTATCATCAATGATGAGCCGTAAGGGACAACAGAATAAATAATATACTATAGTCAGATGTTGTTACTATCACACACAGCATCTGGCTATTTTCATAGGGACAAATGCTCTGCACTTGTCAAGGATGTCGATGGCATAAAAACCATAAATCGACATCCTAAATTTATGATTCGTTTTCTGTTACGCTATAGTTGTCGATTGAATATGGATGACGGAGGCCTAAAGGATTTATTATAAAGGTTTCCACCACCGGAATGCTGGTTCCCTTAAAAGCGGATTTGCGGTTTCCTATTTCCGGACAGTAGGGACACGGAACCCGGATTATTTAGTTGGTGCCGGAGCATCGTCCTTGCATGAAGCCATCAAACTATTCTGGACCTTCCGTGTTCCGTGGGATGGACATACACTGCAGGAACAGTAGCTGATTGTAAAAGGCATATGTCAAAAAGAGTTATTGACATATGCCTTTTATAGAGCTAATATATAAGAAAAGCGAGAAAGGAGCAGGTTATGCCGAGACCAGTAAAATGCAGGAAAGTCTGCCATTTCCCGAATGTTTTAGAATTCTTTCCTGCAGATGATACTGAAAAAAAAGTACCCATTGTTCTGACGGTAGATGAGTACGAGACAATTCGTCTTTTGGATAAGAAAGGTTATAGTCAGGAGCAGTGTGCAGAATCTATGCAGATCGCAAGAACAACAGTTCAACGAATTTACGAAATTGCAAGGAAGAAAATAGCAGATGCTCTAATTGATGGACATCCGCTCAGAATAGAAGGTGGGGATTTTAGAATCTGTGATGGTCAGAGCAGTAACTGTAACCTTGGAGGATGTTATAAGCAGGAGATATATCGAAAATATGCAGTGGAAAAAGGAGAAGGTATCATGAGAATAGCAGTAACATATGAAAATGGACAGATTTTCCAACACTTTGGACACACAGAGACATTTAAGATTTACGATGTAGAGGAAGGAAAAGTGGTACATTCAGAAGTAGTAGATACGAATGGAAGCGGACATGGTGCATTGGCAGGAGTTCTTAATGCCTTAAATGCCGATGTTTTGATTTGCGGCGGAATCGGAGGAGGTGCCCAGACCGCATTAGCGGCAGCAGGAATTAAGCTTTTCGGAGGAGTTTCAGGAGATGCAGATAAAGCGGTAGAAGTTTTTATCAATGATACACTTGATTATAATCCGGATGTGAAGTGTTCTCACCATGAGCACAACCATGGGGAAGGACATACATGTGGTGAGCATGGATGTGGAAGCCATAGCTGCCATTAAGAAGAATAGCAAAAATAACAATACGAAAGGATGTGTCAAGGTAATGGAATGTATAATATTATTAATGAAAATGTAAAGCATTATGTATAGAATAAAAACGAAAGTGAAGAAAAATGACAAAGGAAGAATTATATTTAAGTATACTCGATAATATTCAGGATGGTGTGTATTATGTGGATATACATCGAAAAATTAAATTCTGGAATAAGGGAGCAGAACAGATAACCGGTTATCAGGCAGATGAAATGTTAGGTTTGGAGTGTTCGGAATCTAAACTGAATCACATTGATGAATTTGGAAATCATCTGTGCATCACAGGTTGTCCGTTATTTGCAACGAATATTGATGGTGTTGTCCGTACAGAAAGAGTGTTTGTGAGGCATAAAAACGGATATCGGATTCCTCTTCTTGGAAGAAACATGGTTTCCACGGATGTGTCAGCAGAAAATATTTGAATGGAAAGAATATGTAAAGGGAAAATATTATGGAATATTCAGCAATTTATCATGACATGGACAAAAGATTCTGTTACGCAATTGATAAGGATCTGTTTGTGATACGTGTGCAGGTTAAAAAAGATGACATGAAGGAGATTATCCTTCACTGTGAAGATAAGTATATACCAATGGAGCGCAAGGATACGAAAAAGACCATTCTGATGAAGAAGATTGCCACTTCACAGTTTCATGATTATTATGAAGCACAGCTTCAGATGCATCTGATATGTCTCAGATATTATTTTGAATTTACGGACACGCAGGGTGAAAAAATATATTACGGCAATTATGAGTTTTATAAGGAATGCATCTCAAACAGGGACAGAATGTTTGATTGCCCGCAGAATCTCCGGGAAGAGGAAATGTTTGAGGTGCCGGACTGGGCTGCAAATAAGGTCGTGTACCAGATTTTTCCGGCCCGTTTTGCAGCATCACAACAGGTAGATAAGGAACAATGGTATAAAGCACCAATTTCGTCTATGGATGATCTGCATGGTGATCTCAGAGGAATTATTGAACATCTGGATCACGTTCAGAATCTGGGAATCGATGTTTTGTATATGACACCTATCTTCAAATCATATTCAAGTCATAAGTACGATATCATCGATTATTATCAGATCGATCCTTCATTTGGAACGACAGAGGATCTGAGGGAACTGGTACAGGAAGCTCATAAACGTGGAATGAAAATCGTCATGGATGCAGTGTTCAACCATACAGGAAGAGAATTTTTTGCATTTGAGGATATCATGGAAAAGGGAGAAAAATCAAAATATCTGGATTGGTATTATATTGAGAAATTTCCACTTGAAAGTGAAAGAGGAGAGATTCCAAACTACAAATGTTTTGGCTACTATGGAGGAATGCCTAAGCTAAATCTGAAAAATCCGGAAGTTGAGAAATTCTTTACGGATGTTGCGTGCTATTGGATTAAGGAATGTGATATTGACGGATGGCGGATGGATGTGGGAGACGAGATCAGTCATTATTTCTGGAAGAATTTTAGAAGAGCGGTCAAGGCTGTAAAAAAGGATATGCTGATCATTGGAGAAATCTGGCATTATGCAGGAGATTTTCTTGAGGGAGATGAATGGGATACGGTCATGAACTATCCGTTTTATCTGAATATGATCGATCTGCTGGCAGATGAAAAGATCCACGTCAGTCAGTTTGTACAGAATCTGGGATATTTGAAGGGACGTTTAAATAAAAAATGTTATCCCCTTATGTGGAATCTGATTGACAGCCATGATACAGCAAGATTTTTACATCTCTGTAATGGCAATAAGAAAAAACAGCATTTGGCAGCGGCTTTTCAGCTGTTATTGCCGGGAATGCCTATGATTTATTATGGAGATGAGTTTGCGATGCCGGGGGCAAATGATCCGGATTGCAGGCGGGGCATGTACTGGGATGAAGAATATCAGGACAAAGAGATGTATGAATGGTATAAACAGCTGCTTTGGATTCGAAAAAAACATGCGTGCATTTCAGAAGGCGAACTGATAGGGTCAATTACAAAGGATGAGGAAGAAACAATTGTCCTGATCAGGAAAAATGTCGAAGAGACAATTGCCTTGATTTTTAATTGCAGCAGTAATGCAAGGAACTTTAGTGAGTATGAGGGAAAATATAATTTACTTAGAGATGAGCCGTTTGATGGAAAAGTTGAGGGGCTTGATGCTGCAGTGATCGTACTTTAAGAATGAATCCTGCCTGTGTATATTATTTGCAGACACGGTAATGCTTGGATACGGTTCACAAACCCGCAAAACAGATTGACTACCATGTGCAGCCTGTGAGAAGAATAAATGATACATAGCTGCAGGATCGTATGTAGAAAGAAAACGAATATAATATATTTAGACAAACTTTATTTTTTATTTATATATAAACCTGAAAAAGATGGTATTATTGAATATATAAGGAAACTGTCAAAATATACTATATACAGAGGTAGGCGTATGGGTAGATTAGTAGAGTTTCAGAATGTGAAAAAAACCTATCATATGGGAGAAGTCGAAATTCATGCTGTAGATGGCGTGGATTTTGAAATAAACGAAGGCGAATTTGTGGTCATTGTCGGACCAAGTGGTGCCGGAAAAACAACCGTATTGAATATTCTTGGGGGAATGGACAAGGCTACAAGCGGACATGTTATCGTTGACGGTGTTGATATCAGCTCGTTTAATAGCAGGCAGCTGACATCATACAGAAGAGATGACATAGGATTTGTATTTCAGTTTTATAATCTTGTTCAAAATCTGACTGCACTTGAGAATGTTGAGCTGGCATTGCAGATATGCAAAGATCCGCTGGATGCGAGAGAAGTTTTAACGGATATCGGATTACAAGACAGAATGTTGAATTTCCCTGCACAGTTATCAGGAGGGGAACAGCAGCGTGTTGCTATTGCAAGGGCACTTGCAAAGAATCCGAAACTTCTTTTGTGTGATGAGCCGACAGGAGCATTGGACTATCAGACAGGTAAAGCCATTTTAAAATTACTTCAGGATACATGCAGGCAAAAAGGGATGACAGTTGTTGTAATTACTCATAATATGGCAATTGCACCGATGGCAGATCAGGTAATCCGCTTTAAAAATGGACAGGTAAGGAATATTATACGAAACAGTGAGCCAACACCGGTTGAACAGATTGAATGGTAGGTGATCGCTATGAAAAAGAAAGCACTGGCCAAAGATTTTTTTATGTCCATAAAAAAGACATATAATCGATTCATATCTATTTGCCTGATCGTTATGCTGGGGACGGCTTTTTTTGCAGGTGTGAAAGCAGCAGAACCGGATATGCAGGAATCAGCGGACATCTTTTTTGACGACAGTAAGTTAATGGATATCAGAGTGATGTCTACATTAGGATTAACGGAAGATGATGTTACAGCCATTTCTGCAATTGAAGGCGTAGAATCAGCGATACCTGTATATACATATGATGTTCTGACGGAGAAAGATGAAAAACAGCATGTGATCAAGCTAATGTCAGAAACAACAGATATAAATAAAATTACTGTGACAGAAGGCAGGATGCCGCAGAAATCCGGAGAGTGTTTGGCAGACTGGCTTTTGGAACAAAATTATGGGTATAAAATCGGAGATAAGATCACAATCAGCTCCGGAGATGACAAGGCAATTGAAGACATTGTCAATACGCAGACATATACGATCACCGGATTCGGAAAATCGTCATATTATCTTGATCTGACAAGGGATTCCAGCACGATCGGTAATGGTTCCATGTCAGGATTTCTGATTATTCCGGAAGATAATTTTACGCTAGAAGCATTTACGGAAATCGATGTTCTTGTTGATGGTGCGATAGCATTGGATTGTTATAGTGATGCTTATGAAGATGCTGTTGATGAAGTTACACAGAAAATCAAAGATATTGCAGGGGATCGATGCGAAATACGATATGCCGAAGTTGTACGTGAGGCACAGGATGCGATAGCTGAAGCTGAGACAGAGGTTTCTGATGGTGAACAAGAACTTGCAGATGCAAAAGAGGAATTAGAGGATGGATGGGAACAGCTTGCAGATGCAAAGAAGGAAGTTGCAGAAGGCCAGATGGAGCTTGCAGATGCGAAAACGCAGGTCAGTGATGGGGAAAAGGAGCTTGATGCAGCTAAGGATAAAGTTGCTGACGGGGAAAAGGAACTGGCAGACGCAAAAACACAGCTTGCAGATGGACAGAATCAGATCAGTCAGGCGAAGCAGCAGATTTCAGATGGTGAGGCTTCTATCGCAGCGTATAATACAGAATTAGACAATGGAAGAAAGCAGCTTGAGAGTGCTGCAGGGCAGCTTGCAGATGCGAAAACCGGATTAGAAACATTAAAATCAGGGATTGAGCAGATGGAAAATGCTTTAAATGCCAGTCAGACGGAACTGGATGCTTCCGGTGCGGTTTTAAAACAGGCAAGAACAGAACTTGAAGCGAACCGTGGGCAGATCGATGGTTACAGAACACTTGTTGCAACAATGGATTCACAAATAACGGCACTTCAGGCACAGATGGACCTTCTTGCAGGGGGGAGCAAAGAATGGCAGACATTAAATACTCAGATGCAGGAACTGATCACGCAAAGAGATGCGATGCAGACCGGTATTGCTGAATTTGATCAAAACGAAGCATTGCTTTTACAAAATGAAGCGGCTTATGAAGAAGGAAAAAAGGCATTAGATGCAAAATGGGCAGAGCTTGCTACATTGAAAAAAACATACGACAGCGGCATGGCAGACTACACGGCAGGTATGTCGGCATATGAAGACAACCTGTCAGAATTAAATGCAAATCAGGCGAAGCTTAATGCACAAAAACAGGTATTAACCGAGTCAAAACAAACCATTGCGGCGAAAGAGCAGGAATTAGCTTCTGCACAAAACACTATTGCAGAAAATGAAGCCTCCTTAGATTCAGCGAAAGCCGAAATCGCAGAAAATGAGAAAAAATTAAATGATGCACAGTCAGAGATAAATAAAAATGAGAAGAAACTGGCAGATGCAAAAAATGAGATCAAAGAAAATGAACAAAAGCTGACAGATGGTCAGGCTGAATATGATGCCGAATATGAAGAAAATCATCAAAAGCTTGAAGATGCGAAGGCTGACATTATCCAGGCGAAAGCAGATCTTGCTGATGTTGATGTACCGGAGTGGTATGTACTCGACCGTAATTATATCACTACCTGTGTTGCATATGCCCAGGATTCAGAACGTATAGGAAATATTGGAAATGTTTTTCCGGTTATATTTTTCCTTGTGGCAGCACTCGTCAGTCTGACAACGATGACGAGAATGGTGGAAGAAGAACGTGTTCAGATCGGTACACTGAAAGCGTTGGGATATAGGAAATCCAGTATTGCAGCAAAATACGTCATGTATGCATTTCTTGCTACGATGTTAGGCGGCACGATCGGTACTTTGATCGGACAGATTATTTTTCCGGCAGTCATTATGAATGCCTATAAGATCGCATATGTTACATTGACAGATTTTGTGACACCGATCCATTTAAAATATTCTCTGATTTCAATGATCGCTGCGGTTGTCAGCACCACAGCTGCTACGCTTGCGGCATGTTACAAAGAACTTCTTGCCGCACCGGCGGAATTAATGAGACCGGCAGCACCTAAAATCGGAAAACGGGTTTTTCTGGAGAGAATTACATTTATATGGAAACATCTTAATTTTTCCAATAAAGCGGCAGTGAGAAATCTGTTCCGATACAAGAAACGTTTGTTTATGACTGTACTTGGCATTGGCGGTTGTATGGGATTACTGCTTGTTGGATTTGGTGTAAAAGATTCCATCATGACGATCGGAGACAGGCAATATAATTTCATTCATACATACCAGGTTAAGATGACACTGGCCGATGCGGATACGGATGAAGAGAAACAGGAAGTTTTAGACAGTGTTCTTAAGGAGTCGACGACAAAGGCAGCTATGCTCAGTCATGAATCTACGATTGATGCATGTTGTGGAGCCAATGGAGAAAAGAAGCAAAGCACGTATTTGTTCATCCCATCCGACGCGGATGAGTTAGATGAATTTGTATCTTTGCAGAATCGTATATCCGGGCAAAAATACACGTTAGATGATGAAGGTGTGATCATTTCAGAAAAGCTGGCAACTTTGCTGGATGTATCCGAGGGTGACGATATTTATCTTGAGGTTTCAAGCTTAAATTATAAACCTGTTAAGGTAATGCACATTGCGGAAAATTATTATTACCATTATGTTTATATGACACCGGAATGCTACCAGTCATTATTTGGGAAAGATATTGAGTATGATGAAATATTTGTCGTAAATAAAGACCCGGAAGATATTTCTTATGAAAATGATTTTTCGGCAAAATATCTTGATAACAATGCAGTGTCAGGAATCACATTTACGCGTACAATATCAGACCGGATAGAATCAATGATCACAAGTATGAATATTGTTACCTATGTACTTGTTGTGTCTGCAGGACTGCTTGCATTTATTGTTTTATACAATTTAAATAACATTAACATCAGTGAGCGTCAGAGGGAGCTGGCGACGCTGAAAGTGCTTGGCTTTTATGATGGGGAAATATCAATGTATGTATTCAGGGAAAATATTATGCTGACAGTGCTCGGTACAATTTTTGGTATTTTCTTTGGAATATGGCTGCACCGGTTTGTCATCTTAACAGCAGAACTTGATATTATGATGTTTGGCCGGCAGATTTATACAAAAAGTTATATCTATAGTATTTTACTTACAATCGGTTTTTCTATTATTGTGAATATCGTGATGCATTGGAAAATGAAAAAAATAGATATGATCGAATCATTAAAGAGCGTCGAATAACTTCTGCTTGCGTATATTATTTGCAGACAGTATAATCGTATGGTCAGTCAATTGACATATATGAATACTAAGAACTAAGGAAGAACTACTGTATGTTAAATAAAAAAGATTTCTTAAAATATGCATCGACATTAGCATTTCCGATTATGCTCCAAAATCTGATCGGAACATTGGTAAACATTGCCGACACGGTAATGCTTGGTTACGTGAGCCAGACTGCCATGTCGGCTTCATCGCTTGCGAACCAGTATACATTTATTCTTTTCTGCTTATATTATGGAATGGCAACAGGTACTTCGGTTTTATGTGCCCAGTACTGGGGAAAAGGTGATAAAAAGACGGTAGAGAAGATTCTGGGTCTTGCAGAACGGATCTCCCTGATTATCTCGCTTATATTTTTTGTTATCTCCTTTACTATGCCAACGTCAATTATGAAGATTTTTACAAACAGTCCTGAGACGATCGCTGCAGGAAGTGAGTATCTGAAGGTGATTTCATTTTCATTTGTATTCATGGGATTCTCACAGATTTTTATGAGTGCGCTCCGAAGCATCGGAAAAATCATGCTGCCGTCGGTTACATATATTGTTTCGCTTTGTGTGAATGTACTTTGTAATGCAACTTTTATTTTTGGATTGTTTGGTCTTCCAAAGCTCGGTGTTACCGGTGTTGCACTTGGTACTGTGATTGCCAGAATCTCAGAAGTGCTGATCTGTCTGATTTACTCATTGCGCAGTTCAGACGTCAGATTCAGAATAAAATATTTTTTTGCAAAATCAGATATTTTATTACAGGACTTTATAAAAATTGCAACTCCGGCCGTGATAAATGACGTTGTCTGGAGCTTTGCCAATTCAGCGTTTGCAGCAATTCTTGGACATATTGGAGATGATATGGTTGCAGCAAATGCCGTTGCTGTTATGGTGGTAAATATCGGTGCTATCGCCTGTCGTGGTTTTGCCAACGCTACTACGATCATTGTCAGCCAGGAGCTTGGGAAAGACCGCATTGATACAGCCAGAGAGTACGGGAAACGAATGCTTACAATAACATTTATTGTCAGCCTGATCGGATGTGCCGTTATTCTGGCGATCCGCCCTGTGATACTGAATTTCTACCGGGATAAATTAACAGAGACTGCTATTTATTATCTTGGCATTTTTATCATTATGACAACCTGGCGTTTTGTGGGTGAAGGCGTTAATACCTGTCTTATATGCGGCTGCTTCAGGGGTGGCGGTGATGCCAGATTTGGAATGATCGTAGATACCATATTTATGTGGCTTGTTGCAGTCCCACTTACCTTCCTTGCAGCATATGTTTTCAAACTGCCGCCTGTCTGGGTATACTTTGTCATGACACTGGACGAGTTTGAAAAAATGCCTGTGGTATTTATTCACTATTTCAGAAATAAATGGCTTACGAATATTACCAGAGATTTTGAGTGATTGGCCTCAGAAATAAATGATTGACAAATCAACATGAACGGTGTATATTTTCAAGATGAACAGCGTTCAGATATGAAAAATAAAAGAAATGCCATGATGTCAAAGGGGGAAATTATGAATCGTCTTGCTACTTCAAAAGAAGATATATTGGCTGCCAGCAGGGAGTTGATCAGGGAAAACGGATGGGCGGCTGTAAGCATAAGATCAGTTGCAGCGAAATGTTCCGTTTCAGCCGGTACGATTTATAATTACTACGAATCCAAGGCAGAGCTGCTTGGTGCTACCATTGAGAGTGTCTGGCAGGAAATCTTTTTTCATCCGGAAGACGAGCAGGTATTTCATGATGTTACAACTTGCATTTCATGGATTTATGAACGGTTCAAATATGGCAATAAGCGGTTTCCGGGATTTTTCTCTTTACATTCCTTTGCTTTCATGAAGGAAGGAAAAGATGACGGAAAGAAAAGGATGATGCGTACATGGGGACATATTTTAAATGGACTATGTGAAGTTTTAAAAAATGATCATAAGATCCGTCCGGGCGTATTCGATGAGAATTTTACAGAAATGCAGTTTGCAGAAATCCTGTTTTCCCTCATGCTGGTATCAGTGATCCGCGAGGATTATGATCCGTCCTCTGTGTTGATGCTTATCAACAAAACATTATATTAAAAGCAGTTATTGTTCACATTGTGTGTGATCAGTAACGGAAATTCTCCCACTTTGAAAGTGGGAAAATTTTTGAACCAAAATGAACAGTGTTCATATATCGTAATTTTTAAATGTTTGCAATTAGGTTGAGACTGTTTTCGCAGTGCAACGTAATTCAATATAAAATTTTAAAATAAGAAAGGAAATTTATCATGCAGGCAATTGTAGAAACTTTATTTGACACCGTATATTTAATCTCGGTAATCACGATCGGAATTTTAATGATCAGAAAGAGCAAAGGAAACCGCCAGTTTACTATGTTTGGAATTATGGCAGTTCTTTTGGGAAGTGGAGATGCATTCCATCTGGTTCCACGTGCGCTGGCTCTTTGCACCACAGGTCTTGAGAACTTTACTGTACAGTTAGGGCTGGGCAAATGGATCACATCTGTAACGATGACAATCTTTTACGTTGTACTTTATCACATCTGGCGTGAACGCTATCAGATCAAAGGTCATAATGCAGCGACAGCAGCTGTTTACGGTCTTGCAGGATTAAGAATTATTTTGTGTATGATGCCACAGAATAACTGGCTTAGTGCATCAGCTCCACTTTCCTGGGGTATTTACCGTAATATTCCGTTTGCACTGATGGGAATCCTGATCATTGTTTTATTTTATAAAAGCGCAAAAGAGAACAATGACAGATCTTTCCGTTTTATGTGGCTGACAATCGTTTTAAGCTTTGCATTCTATATCCCGGTTGTGCTGTGGGCGGATGTCATTCCGATGATTGGTATGCTGATGATCCCTAAAACATGTGCATATGTCTGGACAGTCGTGATCGGTTACAATGCGATGAAAAAAGAGATTGTTTAAGAAAAACTTTTTTATGTAACAATAAGAGGGCATATGTTCGTCGACGGTGAATAAAGTAATAAAAACGCTGAATTTAAAAAAAACAGTGATTTTCTTTTGGAAAAGTAGTATTATTTCACTGTAGATGAAAGGAGTGTGTGGATATGGAGCCATATAAAGCAAAAAAAATGCCTTTAGAATACAAAATTGATAAAGAAATGCTGATGTTGATATCAGAAGCAAATGTGAAGTATGGGGAATATAAGTCTCTTTTAAACACTTTGGAATTTGATGCAGGTTTCTTCCTGGATTCTGTTATTTTGAATGAAAGTTATAAATCAACACAGATCGAGGGTACCCAGATTTCACAAGATGAGATGTACTACCTGAAGTACATGGAAATAACGGATGATAGCAGAGAAATTCAAAATCTTAAAAAGACAATAGAATATGCATCTTCAAATTTACAGGTGGGAAATAAGATCAGCTATGAGCTTGTCAATGAAATGCATAGGATCATACTGGATAGTGTCCGTGGATCACAGCGAAATCCAGGTCAAATAAGAACTACACAAAATTGGATCGGACCAAGGGGATGTACCATTGATACCGCAACATTTGTTCCGCCAATTCCTGAAGAGGTATATGGATTGCTCAAAAATCTATATGAATACATGAATGATGAATTTGAGGATCCGTTGTTGGTAAATATTGCCTTATCACATATGCAGTTTGAAACTATTCATGCGTATAAGGATGGAAACGGACGTCTTGGCAGAGCCTTGATACCGGTACAAATGGCGATGTTGGATCAAAGCACACCTATTTTGTATATGTCAGAGATACTTGAGTTATATAAACCGTCATATCAGAGAAATCTGATGGAATGTAGACGAGGAAATGTATCCGGATATATTAAGTTCTTCTTACAATGCATTATTGACCAGTGTAATGCATATATTTACAAGTTGGATAGAATCAAAGAAATATATAAAGAAGACATGAAAACTATTGAAGCAATAAAAGGTAATTCTGTTTATAAGATAATGCCGGTTATCATGAAACAGATTGTTTTTACTAAAAAAGAGATTCAAGAGTTATCTGGTGTATCTCCAAATGTTGTTTCAAAAATTATTAATCAGTTAGTTGATTTAAATGTAATTATTCCTGACTCAACAAAAATGAAAAAGGGATATAGATACCAAAAAATATATGAAGTATTTGTTGGAACAAGAGAATTCTAACAAATAGAATGATTCCCCTAAATTAATTAGGTATTGCATCACAGTAGTATAGAACAAGTCCCCTTGCAACTTTCCTGAAACCATGCTATATTCCCATCTTTGACAGTTGGAAAACGAAAAACGGTTGTATAGCTAGTAAAATCAAGGCTGGCAGCCGTTTTTTGTTTTCTGATTTTATATGATGTATAATGAAGCATACAATCTCGCAATGGGATTTTTTTTAGAAGGAGCAGTAAAAGAATGTCAAAAGATGAATATTTGATAACAGATAAACCTCTTAAAGCGTTGACTATTTTCGCGATGCCAATGATTCTTGGCAGCTTTTTTCAGCAAGTCTATAATATGGCTGATTCGATTATCGTCGGTCAGTTTGTCGGTTCTTCTGCACTGGCAGCAGTCGGTGCCTGTGCGGCACTTACGAATGTTTTCATATGTGTGGCACTTGGTGCCGGTGTAGGTGCGGGAGTGCTTGTGAGCCGCTATTTTGGTGCCAGAAATTACAGTAAAATGAAAACGATTGTGTCAACATCACTGATCAGCTTTTGTATTTTAAGCATACTCCTGGGTGCATTTGGATTTGGGTTTTCCCGCCTGATGATGAGCTTGTTACAGACACCTGCTGATATACTGGACGAAGCAGTATTGTATCTGCAAGTCTATTTTGTGGGATTTCCGTTTCTTTTTATGTATAACATTCTATCTACCATGTTTACATCAATCGGCGAATCAAAAATTCCGTTAGGGCTTCTGATATTTTCATCTGTATTGAATATTTTTATGGATCTTTGGATGGTAGCGGATCTTGGACTGGGTGTGTTCGGTGCAGCTCTTGCAACACTCATCGCACAGGGTGTTTCCGCAGTGTTTTCGTTTTTGATTTTTCTTTACCGGATGCGTCGGTATAAGTGCCGGTATAGATGGTTTGACAGACAGGAGTTACAATTAATGCTTCGAATTGCCATTCCATCAGTTCTTCAACAGTCTACAGTATCAATAGGCATGATGATTGTACAGGCAGTTGTAAATCCTTTTGGTACACAGGCACTTGCAGGTTACGCAGCAACAATGAGAGTAGAGAATGTTTTTTCATTGATGTTTGTATCTATTGGTAATGCAGTTTCACCATATGTTTCCCAGAATCTTGGCGCAAATAAAACCTCACGTATCAAAAAAGGCTATCGTGCGGCATTGTTATTAGATACATGCTTTGCAGCTCTCGCTTTCATAGTTATTGAAACACTGCATACTCAGATCTCATCATTATTCCTGGGCAAAGACGGAACAGCCCTGGCATATCAGGTGTCTGGTGATTATATGAGATGGCTTGGTTATTTCTTTATCTTTATGGGTATCAAGATGGCAACAGATGGGGTGCTTCGTGGCCTTGGAATTATGCGTCCATTCCTTATTGCGAACATGGTAAATCTTGCGATTCGTTTATCGGTCGCACTGATTTTTGCACCGCGGTTTGGTATTGCATTTGTCTGGCTTGCTGTACCAGCAGGCTGGCTTGCAAACTTTTTGATTTCTTATGCAGCCCTTAGAAAATCATGGCCGACTGATGAAACAGAACGTGCTGTATCATAGGCTGCATAGATTGGAAGGAGTATTTCCACGTGGATACGATTTCAGAAAAAGACACACAAAGTGCAGATGATAAAAAGAAGGAGAAAATTTCTTACATAGAGGCGATACCTGAATGGCAAGCTTTACGTCGGGAATATAGAAGTCAATTACTTGCGCATTGTGTCGGATAGGTCGGGCGGTTATTCGGGCAAGTCCACCTTGCCAACAAAAGAATAATAAATCTCAATGTCCTGTCTGCGGGTCTTGTTCTCGTCATAGCTGCACTCATGCACAACGATTTTCTCTACAAACTCCCGCAGCAGAGTAGGGGTAAGTTCTTCAAAGCTGGTATGCCGCCGGACAACATTCATAAACTTTTCTGCGTTCACTATAAATTGCACTCACTATGGATTAACAGAACGCCTAAAAATAATCCATGTACTTATGAAGTAACAAATCAATAAAATTGCCAAAATTCCCATTGTTGCCCCTATTTGTAACATCAATGCACCAAACCCGATATAGGCTGAAATTTCTGCTGATATGGTTTGGATAAAGTAAGCTATTACAACAGCAGCTACAATGATTGCTGTGATAATTGGAAGCCCAAACCAAACACTTAATTGTTGCAAGATAAGTTTTCCGATATGCTTTTCTTCCACCCCCAATTTTCGGAGTACAGAGAAACGATACTTATATTGTCCTGCGTCTAAAAGCTGTTGCAGGGAAAGTACCGTAAGACATATAACCATCAGTACGACAGCACCATAAATCATTGCAGTCTGTAAAATAAAGTTATTTGCTATGGAACTATTGATTTGCAGTGTGCTAAAACGCACGCCATAAATAGCCCCGGTTTCTGCCTGTTCGGGATATTTCTCTGTAAAAAGTTTTTCCAGTTTCCTTGCATTTTCATAGGAGATATTTTCCGTTGTTGTAATATATCGGTTTTTTATTACTGGCAACAGCTTTTCACAAATATTGTCTGGAAGTACATACAATACATTTGTATAGGAATTGTACGCTGTTTCTCCAATCGGATCCTCATAATAGGACTGCCCGGAAAGAGTCAATTCTCCTGCGTCAGTCATAATGCTGGTGTGTTCTTTCAAAAAGTTATCCCGTTCTTCCTCGGTGGCGATTGCTTTCCATTGTGTTGTAAATTCATCTTCCTCCAGAGAAATCTGTTCGTAACCCAGCATTTCCCGTATAGTGTTATAATCACTCAAAGAAATTGCTACAATCGGAAAATCATATTTCTGTCTGTTGTGAAAATCGTCTTTCTCTGACAGATATAGATTGAACGTGCAATCATAAACTGTATCTATTTTGTGTTCTGTCAGAAACTCAGTAATAATTTCATAACTGTCTTGCGGCAGATTTTCTTCTTCATATACGTCATTATATCTTGAATATACCTGCACATCATACATAGAGCGCATATCCAAATAACCTGAAGCCCAGCCCGTCAAAATAGGGGCGGCAATAAACATGAAGATTGCAAGGACAAGGGTTATACAAATCAGCGTCATTGTTTTGCTGGTTGTATTTAGTTTTGATATAATTTGCCCGAAAAAGAACAGGTTTTCTCCCTTGTATCTATGTTCCGGCGATTTTACTTTCCATGCTACAATCAAACCACTGGTAAGATAAATGAAGGCACAAATGAAGAAAAGTAAGTCAATCACAACAAAAAGCAGATATTGATTGAGCGTTCCACCACCTAAAGACAGATAATATTTATTTGTTAATGCTGCAACGCTGGCTGCTGTAAAAGCATTCAATACAGAACATATCAGTAAACCAGCAATGAAACATTCTCTTTTTTTCTTTCTAATTATGCAAAATATCGACCACAGCAAAGTAAGCAGCGGAAAAAGAATATTTCCCCAAAACATAAGCTGCACTGGAAACGCAAAGCGGGTGTCATAATAAAACCAGACCTTTTGTATTCCTGTAATCAATCCCCATACGGTAAATACTTCAAAGAGGACTACTACAACAGAAATGAAGCGGCTCTTTTTTAACTCTGGTTCGTTCTCTTTCTCTGCGGAAAGCATATCAATAATTTTTGTTTTCTGAATGGTACGGGTATTGAAAATTCCTACCACAAAAAAACTTGCCACAAAAAATACCACTGTCAACAAAACGGTATCCGGGAATAATGTCCATGAGATTTCATAAGGCTTTCCATAAGCAGTAAGGAGCATTGCGGTAATGAATTGAGAGCAAAATAAACCGCAAAAAATACCAATCAAAATGGAAAACATACCCATAATCAGTGTTTCTGCAAAGAAAATCCTGCCAATGGTTTTTTGTTCCATTCCCATAATGGACTGGACAGCAAACTCTTTTTGCTTCCGTCTTAGCATATAATGATTGACGAACCGTATCAAAAATAACAACAGCAATGTTATCATACAGATTGCAATTTTCATTCCGTCACTTAACAGAGTAAAATCATACTCGTTGCCTATATCCGGGCTATAATAACTACTGGAAATAGACAAGAACGCATAAAACAAGGTAACACAGATTGTCATTGTGACAATGTAGACCAGATAGTCTTTTACAGACCGTTTTGCATTTCTGAAAACAAGTTTAGCATACATGGCTCTGTCCCCCTCCGATCATGGTAAGGACATTCAGAATTTTATCAAAAAAATCACTTCTGCTGTCGTTGCCCTTGCGCAGTTCCATAAAGATTTCTCCGTCTTTCAAAAAAAGAATACGGCTGGCATAGCTGGCGGTAAAAGCGTCATGGGTTACCATAAGAATTGTCGCCCTAAGCTGTTCATTGATACTTTGAATGGTAGACAGCAGCATTTGTGAGGAATGGCTGTCTAATGCTCCTGTTGGCTCATCTGCCAATAAGAGTTTCGGATTGTTGATAATTGCTCTTGCACAGGCACAACGCTGTTTTTGACCGCCCGATACCTGATAAGGATATTTGTTTAGAATATCGCTGATATTCAGCTTTCCGGCTATATCCAAAATGCGGGATTCTACGCTCCTGGCAGGGACTTTGTTGATTGCTAATGCCAGTGCAATATTTTCTGAAATCGTCAATGTGTCCAGCAAATTGAAGTCTTGAAATACAAAACCTAAATTCTCCCTGCGAAAACGGGCAAGGGATTTTGGTTTGATTTCCGTTATATCTGTTCCATCTAAAAAAATATGCCCTGCACTTACGGTATCAATCGTAGAAATACAGTTGAGCAGCGTTGTCTTTCCAGAACCGGACGCACCCATAATTCCGAGAAATTCTCCGGCTTCCACAGAAAAACTAATATCTTTAATGGCTTTGGTAATATTCCCCTCATTGCCATAATATTTCTGGATATGCTCCAGCTTCAAAATTGTATTCATCGGATAAACCTCCTTAACTGTTCCATACCCATATTGTAAATGGAGTATATCATTTTTTGTATCAAGTTTTCTTACACAGTTCTTACAAAAATGTAAGAAGTGCAGAACCTGTCAGCCCTGCACTCCGATAATAAAATCATTCATTTGAAAGATAAGTGAAATCGTTGTTCCTCTGTTTTCGGAATAAGCAGTAAGTCCTATTCCCAGTTGATCACATAGACGCTTGCAAAGATATAAGCCAATTCCAGTAGAATTTTTCCCGGTTCGCCCATTCTGACCTGTAAATCCTTTTTCAAAAATACGGGGTAAATCACTTTTAGGAATACCTATCCCATTATCGCTGATAGATAGCACAATCTTGTCATTCGTTTTTGTCGCCCCAAAGTGCAAAATAGGCTGCTCTGCATGGTATTTGATTGCATTACCGATAATCTGATTTAAGATGAACCGCACCCATTTTTCATCGGTGTAAACTTTTGTTTCTATATCGTCTATCTGAATTGACATATTGCTTTGACGCAAAAGATACTTATTATCTGCGATTGCACTATGCACAACATCGCATAAATTGACTTCACGGACAGAATAGTCTTTTTCAGCGTGTTCGCTCCGGGCATAGTAAAGCGCCTGTTCTGTATATTGATTGATATTCTCTAACTCTGCCAATACCTCTCTGGAAAAGGGAGAACGGTTATTCTCACACAGCAGCTTCATGGCTGTAATTGGTGTTTTTACTTCGTGTATCCATTGTTCAATGTATTCTTTATATTCCCTGCGTTCCCTCTGTATTTCGCCAATCCGTTCCAACATAGATTTTTCAGCCATTTTCATAATCTGATAAAAAACCTGTTCATCAGCCCTTTCCGGCACTTGAATGATTTCCGGCAATAAATATCGTTCTTCTAATTGCTCCGTCATATTGAGCAATTTATTCAGATATTTTTTTCGTGAGAAATAAAATGTCAGCAAAGATAAAACAAGGACAATCGACCAGACCGCAAGAATAAACAGGACTGTTTGGATTGGATTATCGCTTGCAATCAGGAACAAGGCAAGGGCAAGCATACCCAGCAGATTGATTAAAATGACGGGGAGTTGATTTTTTAGATATTGTTTTCCACTCATAATGTATATCCTTGCCTGTGTTTTGTTTTAATGAAATCTACAAGTCCGATTGCTGCCAGTTTGTCGCGAATACGGGTAATATTGACACTTAGGGCGTTATCATCAACATAAAGCTGATTGTCCCAAAGAAAATCCACAATATCATTTCTGGAACAGATTTTTCCGGCGTTCTTAAAAAGGTAGTAGAGGATTTTCAATTCATTCTTTGTCAATTCTGCTTTCTGTCCTTTGTACTCTATCATGCTACTCTCCAAATGCAGGGTAGCTTCTTTCCACACATAAATTTCTGTTTGAGGGGAACGGTAGGCTTTCTTTAACAATGCAGCAATTTTAGCAAGAAGAATAGCGGGATTATAAGGCTTTGTGATAAACGCATCTCCACCCAGCATAATGCTGTTCAGTTCGTCCATATCTGTATTGCTGCTTGTTACAAATACAATCGGAATATCTGAAAAGGTGCGAATTTGAGAGCATATTTCAAAACCGTTATTCCCCGGAAGTTTTATATCCAGAATAACCAGATGTGGCGCAGCTTCTTTTAACTGCTCTATTGTTTTGGAAAAATCCGTCACTGCAAATACTTCATATCCATTCCCAGACAAAAGATTTTTAAGCTGTGTTTGTATCGTAAAATCATCTTCAATGATTAGTATTTTTTCCTTCATAGAGATACCTCCCTGACACTTTATTATACTGTATCAGAGAGGCTTTCTCAATCCATATTGAAGAATAGTAACGGAATAATGGGCGGTTGTCTATCAAATTCTTGTGTGTTACTTTACCGCACATGAGCATTATCACTTGTGCTGATAGTATCCAGATAATTCTTTTCTTTTCCATTTGCAGTCAGATACTCAGAGAAGGAATAAGGATATATATTCATGATGACAAAACGGCCGCCCAGTGTAGAAGCAATTTCGCTGCTGAGCATTTTGCTGATACATTATGTAGGATTTGCCGGTTCTTCTGATGCCGACAAAACAATAGTTTATATTTTCTTCCAGAGGATAGTGTCTAACGATTATTGGGTTGTTTAGGTAAATATCCTTCGGCTGTCTTGTAAAGCATAAAATACAGACGTAGTGAAAAAATATGGTCGATTCAATACATTTTACGGTCGATTCATGACAATCCGTCCATTTGGAAAGAAATTCGTTGTACATTAGAAACAGGTAATCATGTACAACAAATTTTTTACGTTAAAAGCAAAGGAGAAAAAAGAATGAAAAAGTTGAACAAATGGATAGCAGGATTGCTGTGTATGATGCTTGTCATAACCATGGTTGCAGGACTGGGTGTGACGGAAGTGAAGGCAGATGATGCGGTAACAACAGTAAGTTCGTGGAATGAGTTAAAAAATGCAATAAGTAAAGGTGGTAATATTCAATTAGATAAGAATATTACAGCTGGAACAGGTGATTATAGGTTTAATGTAGACAAGAACGTGACCATTGATCTGAATGGATATACGATTGACCGTAACTTAAATGAACAACAAGACAATGTATTTAGTGTGATAGCAGGTGGAACTTTAATCATAAAAGATACGAGTGAAGGACAAAATGGAAAAATTACTGGTGGATGGGCAAATGAAGACTATGCTGGAGGCATTAATGTCAGAGAAGGAACGTTAATATTAGAATCCGGCAATATTGTTGGAAATCGTAGCAATAAAACTTTTACAAAACGCGGTGGTGGAGTTGCAGTTTTTTATAATGGAACTTTCATCATGAGAGGAGGTAAGATTTCAGGAAATGAGGCAGGATACGGCGCGGGAGTGGTTGTTCTTGATAATTGCAATTTTGAAATGACTGGTGGAGAAATCACAGATAATATTTGTGATTTTGGTGAATATCAAGATCAGGAAGGAGCAGGTGTCTTTGCATACCAGGGAGCGGATGTAACAATCGGAGGAAGTGCAAATATTTACGGAAATAAAAATTCAAAAGATGAAAATAGTAACTTATATATTTATCGTTACAAAAGTAGTGAAAAAATTAATCTGAGCACGACTGTTCCACTGACAACGGGTGCTAAAATAGGTGTAGGTTATTATCAGCCATATGGAAAAAACGAGATACCACTTGCAGATTCAGGAAAACAATTCAAAGATGCATTTTTCACTGACGATGATAAAAACTATGAAATTACAACAAAAGATGGAGTAGATGGTATTTTTTATTCTCCAAAAAATTCTTCGGGAGGCAGCTCCACACCATCCACGCCAACCTCTTACAAGCTAAGGGTAGGCGGAGTTGAAGTTACCAGTGCCAATACTTCCGGCACAGGCTGGAGTTATGATAATCAGACAAATACACTGACCTTAGATGGATTTAATTATGAAGGTAATGGAAGCGGAATCGAAACCTCAAAAGACTTGAATATAATAATTAAAAATGAAAATAGAATAAAAAATATAAGCAGTTCTTACAGTGATAGTACAAATGGATGGAGTTGCGGAATATATGCTTTTGGAAATTTAACCATAACAGGAGATGGGACACTTGATGTAACAGGTGGAACAGCAGATACCAGTCATGGTATTAGTGTGCTAGGAAAACTGGAAATTGATAGTCAGGGTACAATTATTGCCAAAGCACAGGCAACAATCGGTACAAGTGGCATATTTGCATATGATGGTATTGTTATTAAAAATGGTAATATTACAGCATATGCTGCAGAAGCAGCTTACAGTAGCCGTGGTATTGAATGTGATGGCGATATAACGATTAGTGGAGGAACTGTGGTAGCTAAGGCAGAAAAAGGAGAGACTTTCAGCTACGGATTAGAAAGTGATAAAAAAATAACAATATCTCCAAATGCAGTTGTCACAGCATCTGGAGTTACCGCAGCATTAAATAAAAAACCAGAAGGATATACTGGTGAGATTGGTACAACTTTCGTAAGTAATAATACCAATCCAAATCCAACACCGACACCAGAACCAACACCGACACCAAGTGAACCGTCAACAACGCAAGGTGAATCTACAACAACATCAACACCGGCTTCGACATCAACGGTAAGCACACAGGGCAGTCAGCAGGTTATACCAACCATCATTGAAGGTGCAGGCAGCAGCTATACGCAGGGAAGTGGAAATACAATTTATTTCCGTTCCAGCGATGCATTTGCAAACTTCCAGAAAGTTATGGTAGATAACGCAGAACTCAGTGCAGACTGCTATACGGCAACAGAAGGAAGTATCATTATCACTTTGAAACCGGAGTATTTAAGCACATTGGCAGCCGGATCACACAGTATTAGTATTGTTTCTGCAAATGGAGTTGCAACAGCAGACTTTGAAGTTCAGACAGCAGATACAACAGCAGTTTCACCGAAAACCGGAGATAACGGTCAGGCAGCTTTGTGGATCACACTTCTCATTCTTTCCTGTGGAGCATTGACCGCAGTTGGAATCAGAAAAAAAGTAAGATAAGCAAAAAATAAAAGCGAAATGAACGATAGCATGAGCTATAAGAAAAACCTAGTACTCATCTGTCAATCAGCATGGTGAACTCAAAGATATTATCACTCTCTTTTTCTGTCAGGTACAGAGCATCGAGATTAGTTAAACCGATTAATTTTTTGATTTTTTCATTAACGCTTTGATTCTGAGAAATATTGATATTGGTTCCATCACCTTTGTCAACAGCCCTGAAGTCACGCATAAAATTTACAAGATCATAGGAACTGAGCTTGTTTTTGAAACATTTGATTTCCAGGATTCTTAAAAGAAACAAGCTAAGGCAGCAGATTAAAAAATGCCCTGCAAGGATATTAAATTTTCCAGTAAAATCAAGGTTTTTTAGGTATCTGCGCGATTTGAGATGTATGAGGAAATTTGAAAACATCGGAACTGTATGAAACCGATTGACATGAAAAAAAGTGTATTGTATAATCAGAATCGCTCATCGGAGGGCAACTTGTTCGTTTAGAAACAATAGCTGGATAAGATGGCAGATTGAAATATCTGCTTTTCTTATCCGGCTTTTTTTGTGTGACAGGAAATTACTGCCACAACCTATCATTTTCAGGAGGAATATATGGAAACAAACACATCATTTACAGAAGGAAAAATCTTAAAACCTTTGATCTTATTTGCATTTCCTGTCTTGCTGGCGTTATTTCTGCAGGCGATGTATGGCGCGGTAGACCTGCTCATAGTGGGAAAATTTGCTTCATCCGCAGATGTATCCGCGGTTTCGACAGGTTCTCAGATCATGACTACATTAACAAATCTGATCAGCAGTTTCGCAATGGGAACCACAATTTTGCTGGGACAGCAGATCGGAAGCGGAAAAAAAGAGGAAGGCGGACGAACCGTAGGAACAGCAATTGTCATGTTTGCGGCGATCGCAGTGGTCATGTCGATCATTATGGTTGTTTTTGCGCCTTCAATCAGTCAGATCATGAACGCGCCTGAGGAAGCATTTCAAAAGACCGTTGATTACATCAGAATTTGCGGCGGAGGTATGTTAGTCATTGTTGCCTACAATCTGATCGGCTGCATTTTCCGTGGACTGGGCGATTCTAAGACACCGCTTATCACAGTCGCGATTGCATGTGTTTTTAACATTGCGGGAGATCTGATCCTATGTGCAGGCTTTCACATGGGAACACAGGGCGCTGCGATTGCAACAGTGTTTGCGCAGATTGTGAGCGTGGTAGTTTCGTTTTTCCTGATCTGTAAAAAAGAGCTGCCTTTTACCGTAAAAAATAAAAATATTCGGATTCATAAAGTATATTTGAAGAAAATGGTTGGTTTTGGGGCGCCGATTGCATTGCAGGATCTGCTTGTGAGCATTTCATTTTTGATCATTCTGGCAATCGTAAATTCTATGGGAGTCATTGCCTCGGCAGGTGTCGGTGTCGCAGAAAAAGTGTGTGCATTTATCATGCTCATATCGTCTGCTTTCATGCAGTCCATGTCGGCATTTGTGGCACAAAACTATGGCGCAGGTCAGATTACAAGAGCCAGAAAAGCCTTGCATTACGGCATTGCCGTTTCTTTTTCCATTGGCGTGGTAATGTTTTTGATCACGTTTTTCCATGGAGATGCGCTGGCAGGAATTTTCTCCTCGGATGGGGAAGTGGTTTTTGCAGCGGCAGATTATCTCAAGGCATATGCGATCGACTGCCTGTTTACAGCTATTTTCTTCTGCTATACCGGATTTTACAATGGTATCGGTAAGACACGATTTGTCATGATCCAGGGAATCCTTGGCGCATTTTGCGTCAGAGTTCCGGTGTCTTATATTATGAGCATCCAGCCGGAAACATCGCTGTTTCATATCGGGCTGGCAACGCCGATGTCGTCAGCCTTGCAGTTGATTCTCTGCGTTGGATTCATGCTCTTTTTGAGAAAAAAGGGGATGTTAGACGATAAAAAAATTTAATCGTCTCTATTTTCTTTCCCATTGAAAATTCTGGATTGTTTTATGGTACAATGCGTTTAAACATTTGAACAAAGAAAGGAATTATATATGGATATCTTAGAGTTAATGAAGGAAAGACACAGGACATGAGGTTAAATAATGCAGTCGAAAGAGATAGAGCAGCTTGCTTCTGAGTTTGAAAAATGCCAGAGAATACTCATTGCGCTTGGCGATGAAAACAGGCTTCACATGATTCCGGAAAAGATGAATAAAACCGCATAAAGATGTGAAAAGACAGGGATTGATGACCATGATTTTGTATTGGTGATTGATTCCTGTTTTGTAATATTATGATAGGGCGAGTTTAAATTATTTCTTGACAATAGCGTTATAGAACCATATAATTACCAATGGTAATTAACAAAGGCAATTATATAGCACAATGTAAAAAAGGAACCGATAGTATGAACGAAGAAAAAATAAAGAGAATGTTGGATGCCTGCTATCTTGCAAAAAGGACGAGGGAACTGCTCCCGGAACTGCCGGAAGGAGTCACACCAGCGTATATACAGTACATGGATGTGATCCACAAGTTACAGGAGAAGAAAGAGAGAGTAAAAGTATCGGATATCAGTGACACATTAAAGCTGCCAAGACCGGGGGTGACAAGAACGGTCAAGGAAATGGAAAAAAAGGGCTATCTCACGAAATATGCGTCTGAGGAGGACGGTCGGATCACATATGTTTTCATTACAGAAAAAGGTGAGGAGTTATCGGATAAGTACGATAAAAATTATTACAGCCGGCTTTTGAAATATATGGATCATATTTCCGAAGAAGAAGCGGATTGTATGATTTCGACCATAGAAAAATTTTATAAAGTCATGAGCGAAAGGAGAGTTGACATTGAATAGTTCAAAATCAGATTTTACACAGGGAAGTATTTTAGGAAAGCTGCTGCCATTTATGCTGCCAATCTTAGGCGCATTAGTATTGCAGGCGGCTTACGGTGCAGTTGACCTTCTGGTCGTTGGAAGGTTTGGAACAACATCGGGGCTTTCAGCCGTATCAACAGGAAGCCAGGTGTTAAACTTAGTCACTTTTGTTATTACGCAGTTTGCAATGGGTATCACTGTTTTGATCGCACGGTATATCGGGGAGAAAAAACCGCAGTATATTGGAGCTTTGATCGGTGGAGCAACAATTATTTTTGCAATTGTTTCTGCGGTACTTTTTGTAGTTATGATCGGGTTTGCACAGCCGATTGCAGTGCTGATGCAGGCACCACAGGAGGCTGTGGAACTGACATCGTCTTATGTGCGTATCTGCGGTGGCGGAATTTTTTTCATTGTGGCGTACAATCTGCTCGCAGCTATTTTCAGAGGCTTAGGTGACAGCAAATCTCCATTATTATTCGTTGCAGTTGCATGTGTGGTAAATATCGCAGGAGACCTGATTTTAGTGGCAGGACTGCATTTAGACGCAGCCGGAGCTGCAATCGCAACTGTAACAGCACAGGCGGTCAGCGTCGTTTTTGCATTATTTTTACTGGTAAAAAGAGAACTTCCATTTAAAATCACCAGACAGGATTTTAAGATCAACACACATTGTATAAGAGCATTAAAAGTCGGTCTGCCGCTTGCTATGCAGGAGTTCTTGACACAGATCTCATTCCTTGCACTCTGCGCATTTATCAACCGGCTTGGACTCGCAGCTTCCTCCGGATATGGTGTTGCCTGCAAGGTCGTTAACTTCGCAATGCTGATTCCAAGTTCTCTGATGCAGTCCATGGCATCCTTTGTATCGCAGAACGTGGGTGCCGGAAACGAAAAAAGAGCGAAAAAAGCAATGTTTACCGGCATGGGCGTTGGAATTGTGATCGGCTGCATTGTATTTGCATTTGTTATGTTTAAGGGAGATCTTCTGACCGGAATCTTCACAACAGACGCAGCCGTTGTGCAGAATGGTTATGATTATCTGAAAGGGTTTGCGTTGGAAACGATCGTGACAGCCGTTCTATTCAGTATGGTCGGTTATTTCAACGGACATGATAAAACGGTCTGGGTTATGGTTCAGGGACTCGTCCAGACGCTTCTTGTGCGTCTGCCGCTGGCATATTATATGAGTATCCAGCCAGATGCGAGCCTCACCAAGATCGGTTTTGCGGCTCCGGAAGCAACGATATTCGGAATTGTGCTGAATGTGATCTTCTATCTGTGGATGAACCGGAAACGGAATAATTTATAAGCAAAAGCCCTGAAGTTGCAGCTTCAGGGCTTTTTGCGATGTAGCGTTATCATCATAACATATAATGCGTATGTTAATACTTTTTATGGTATACTTCAGATATAAATTTAGGAAAGAAAAGAGGAACCAATAAATGAAAATTGTGATTATTAACGGAAGTGCAAGAAAAGGCAATACATTAACTGCAATTAATGCATTTATAAAAGGTGCATCTGGAAAAAATGAGATCGAAGTGATTCAGCCGGACAAGTTAGATATCAGCCCATGCAAAGGATGTGGCGTCTGTCAATGTAATAAAGGCTGCGTAGATCAGGATGATACCAATCCTACAATTGACAAAATTGTGGCAGCAGACATGATCCTTTTTACAACACCAGTGTATTGGTGGGGAATGTCCGCACAGTTAAAGCTGGTTATAGACAAATGTTATTGCAGAGGATTACAGATAAAAGGGAAAAAGGTTGGTGTTATTGTCGTAGGCGGATCACCGGTAGACAGTATACAATATGAACTGATTCAGAAACAGTTTGACTGCATGGCTCACTACCTGTCATGGGATATGCTTTTCCAGAAATCCTATTATGCAACTGCAAAAGATGAATTATCAAAAAATGCGGGTGCAATGGAAGACCTGGAAAAATTAGGCGCAGAGCTGGCATAGGGAAAAACCAGTCTATCATGAGATTTCAAAAGGAGAGCAGGAAAAATGACAGAAAAAGAGAAAATGACGGCAGGAAAAATTTACGATCCTTCCGATGAAGAACTTGTAAAATTAAGAACAAAAGCCCATAGATTAAGTAAAGAATATAATGAACTTCTTGAAACAGACGAGAAACGTTCCGAGATTCTGAAAGAAATGGGAATCATAGGTGATTCGTTTTACTTGCAGGGACCAGTACAGTTTGATTATGGCTGTCTGACATCTATCGGTGCAAATTCGTATGCGAACTTTAACTTTACGTGTGTGGATTGCTGTCCGGTTACAATTGGTGCAAATGTATTTATGGGACCAAATGTGTCACTTCTTACCCCGATGCATCCGCTCCGCTGGCAGGATCGCAACCAATATCAGAAACAGAATGGAACACTTACCGATAAGGAATACGCCAGACCGATTACCATTGGCGATAACTGCTGGATCGCAGGAAATGTTACAATCTGTGGTGGTGTTACGATCGGCGAGGGCTGTGTGATCGGTGCTGGAAGCGTCGTTACCAGAGATATTCCGGCAAATTCACTTGCAGTTGGTGTTCCATGCCGCGTGATCCGCGAGATTACGGAAGAAGATGCGCTGGAAAATCACCCGGAGTTGTTCTAAAAAAAATCAGCTATAATCAAAACCTATAACAAACCCAAGGAATCTTCTATAACAAAAACAATTGACAAAATAATATCAGATGATTATAATTCCCCATATAAAGTAATTCCTACATAACATATCAAATAAGTAGGAAATAAGAAAGGGGAAAATCATATGAAGACAAATACAATCGTAATGAACAAAAACCAGATGTGTTGCTGTTGTATGTGCTGTATGGATGAATACGGTTTTATTTTCATATGATTTATACACCTGAGTGTTTTGGAGAAAAGAAGAAGCAGGCAGTTGTGATAACCATATGACAACGACCTGCTTCTTTCTTTATGTGTATACTCTTTGGAATTAACGTATGAAAGTGTATAACAGAAAGGTATAAAAATGTTAGAGATCAAAAACCTTTCCAAAAGTTTTCATGAGAATAAAGTATTAGACCATATTAATTTAAAAATTGAAAAAGGCGATGTTGTCGGAATTATCAGCCCTTCCGGTACAGGAAAATCAACCTTATTAAGATGCATCAACCAGTTGGAGATCCCGGAGGAGGGGGAGGCAGTTTTTGGTGGAAAAACGGTCGATCTTTCCAAAAAACACAAAGACAGCCTGGAATTCCGTAAGATTACGGGCATGGTGTTCCAGAGATTTTATCTGTTTGAGAAAAAGACAGCGTTGGAAAATGTTAGGGAAGGTCTTATGGTTGTTCAGAAAAAGAGCAAAGCAATTGCTTTAAAAGAATTAGAGCGTGTTGGAATGGCATCATGGGAAAATCATTATCCAAAACATTTGTCCGGAGGACAGCAGCAGCGTGTCGCAATTGCCAGAGCACTTGCCCTAAAGCCGGAATTACTCCTGCTCCACGAGCCGACTTCAGCCTTAGACCCGGAGCTTATTATGGTGGCGACACCGGAAATATTTTTGCTGTCTTAGATGGAGAATTAGAAGGAGATCCGGTTATTTTTTGCGCACATATGGATGTTGTAGAACCTTGGAGCGGCAAAAAATCTGTTTTGGAAAAAGACGGAACAATACATTCTGCAGGGGATACTGTGCTTGGTGCAGATGACATCAGTGGTATTCTGGAAATCCTCTATTGTGTACAACTTGTTCTTGACAGTGGAAAACCTCATAAAAAAATTGAAATTCTGTTTACAATTGGTGAGGAATTATATGTCAAAGGTTCGGATGTTTTTGACTATTCGAAAGTAACCGCAAAACAGGCGTATGTGCTTGATCTGTCTGAAGAGACGACGTTTAATATCGGAACGATTCAGGGTGGAACAGCGACAAACATTGTGCCGGACTGCTGTGTGCTGACCGCCTATGAGACAACACTTGAGAGCAAGTCAGTGACCGATTTTCAAAAAGCCTGTGAAATCTTAGGATTTTCCGGTGGACTTACAGGTACGTTCGGTGGAAGTGATAACAACAGTTTTGCAAAAAACGGAATCGAAGGGCTTGTTTTATCGAATGGAATGTATAACGCACATTCGACACGGGAATACACAACGGTCGATGATCTTTATAAAGGAGCAGAGCTGATCGGACAGCTTATTTTATTATAAAAAGAAATTTCGGTCGTATTCTGTTGAAGATTGTTGTTTTCGCATATAGCTATCTCGTGTAAGTTATGGTAAAATAGCCACAGAGAGCGTCACGGAGGACGCAATAGTGGGAGGTAGCTCTTATGGATAAGAACAGCGAAAAAAATGTCAGGTTCCGCATAAATATTACATTGTTAATTGCGGTAGTTTTACTGGTTGCAGATTTATATGCAATGATCAATATGCCTCAGAAATTTATTATTCTGGCGATCATTACAGCATTGTTTCTGGTTGCAATCTATTTTTTGGTAGATTCCATTTCAATTTATCTGATGGCAGAAAAGAATCGCAAAGAAGAACAGTATGATAGTATTTTTAAATCAGAAAAAGCGTCTTATCTTTTATTGAGGAAAACATTTGATGATCTGTATGAACTCATTGAAAAAGGAAACCAGTCCCGGAAAGCAAATGTGGAGGATATTATCCACGCACAGAAAGCAGTAGCAAAGGTTTCCATTGGAAGAAGTAAAGAGAATGCAGATGCACTGATGAATTCCAATGACCACATCATGGAAAAGATTTCGATGTTAGAGGCTGTTTTATCAGACAATGTTTCGCATCCGGCACCGGAAACTAATAAAAATGACAGCGCATATGCACAGAATATTTTAGACAATCAGAATAAAATATTACAGCAGCTGGAAGTTTTGCAGAATACATTGAATACGATCGGAGCTGATGCAAAGATAGCAGCAGAGTCTGCAAAACAGAACTTTTTTACCGAGGAACGTATCTTGGAAGAAGAGAATAAAATTGAAAAAGAAGAACCACAGGTTCAGGAAGTCGCAGTTGAGGAGATCCCATCGGCTGCTGGAGAAGCAACTGTGATGGAAGAGACACCAATCGAAGAAGTTCCATCTGATATGGAGGAAACACCGATCGAAGAAGAACCATCCGTGATGGAGGAGACACCGATCGAAGAAGAACCGTCCGTGATGAAGGAGACACCGATCGAGGAAGTTCCATCTGATATGGAGGAACCATCAATTGGTAAAGAAGAAGTTTCTTCTCCGGAGGAAGATTTATCCAAGTATGATGATATAATGGTAGATACTTTGACGGATTCGGATGATAATGTTCCGGTCGAGAAGATTCCATTGGAAGATGAAACTGTTGTAGATGATGAGCCGGCAATGCCTGATCTGTCAGATCCGAATAAGGTTATGACACCGGATGAGATCGCAGCATTGATTGCAAACTTATAATAGAAGAAAGACTTCGGTGTAAAGTAAAAAATAATATTTAAGAGAATAAAAAATCTGTCATACAAATGCAATTTTTGTATGGCAGATTTTTTGTGTAACAGGAAAAACGTTCCCGATCATTATTCGGCAGTGATTTTTACGATTTCTTTGATAACCGAAACAGCGGTATCCATACCTTCTACACTGATATGTTCAAATGGTCCGTGGAAACCATAGCCGCCGGTTCCGAGGTTCGGACAAGGAAGTCCCATAAAACTTAATCTGGCGCCGTCTGTACCACCGCGGACTGGGCGGGAGACTGGTTCCAGACCAACGTTTTTGATTGCTTTTTTTGCAATTGCTACGACATATTCATTCTTTTCAATGACTTCCAGCATATTACTATAGGAATGCTGAATGTTCAATTTTACAGTGTCTTCATGATATTTTTCATTCATTTTTTTCTCAATGCCACGCAGTGTATCAAGACGTTTTTCAAAAGTGGCTTTGTCATGGTCACGCACGATATAATTCACTTTGGCGTGGGCGATGTCTCCGCTAAAATCAGTCAGATGATAAAATCCCTCTCTGCCTTCGGTGTGGGCAGGAGTCTCATTTTCAGGGAGAAGAGATGCAATCTCACAGCCGACAAGGGCAGCGTTGATCATAATATCTTTTGCCTCCCCAGGGTGGACATTGACGCCATTGATCTCAAAAGAAGCACTTGCGGCATTGAAGTTTTCATAGGCAACTTCGCCCTCGTAGTCGCCGTCAACGGTGTAGGCAAATCTGGCTTTAAAATAGTCAAGGTCAAATAAATCAGCACCGCTTCCGACTTCCTCGTCCGGTGTGAAGCCGATCCAGATGTCGCCGTGAGGTATTTTTTCTGCGATGATCTGTTCCACTGCCGTCATGATCTCGGAAACCCCGGCTTTATCGTCGGCGCCGAGCAGGGTTGTTCCATCTGTAGTGATCAGTGTGCGTCCTTTTAATGTTTTAAGTGTAGGAAAATCGGATACTTTCAGATAAGCGCCGCTTCCCTTTAAAAGAACATCATTGCCGTCATAATCCGGAATGATCTGTGGTTTGACATCTTTTCCGGAAAAATCAGGAGCAGTGTCCATATGGGAAATAAAACCGACAGCAGGCTTGTCAGCATATCCTTTCGTTGCCGGCAGCAGTCCGTAAACATAGCAGTGATCGGTTAAAGTGACCTTCTCTAAACCGAGATCGCACAATTCCTGTTCTAACACTTTTCCTAACTCAAACTGTCTTTCCGAAGATGGAATCTGTCGGCATTCCTCGTCAGAAGTTGTCCAGTAAGAGACATATTTTAATAATCGTTCTTCAACACGCATGTGAAACCTCCTTATAAAATGGTGCCGTATTTATTTTGATATAAAATCAAGCCGGGCACACATTAGTTATAAAATACCATAAAATAGTGAAATAGGAAATATTAGAAAAGGATTTCTTGACAATTGTGTATACATCAGTTACATTCAATATTGCAGATAGCAAAATCTTTTTTTCAAATAAGTGTTATAGTACGAGTTATTTCTGCCAGATCGGCATGAAATCCTAAAAAATTGTTAGATACAGATATTGAGGGCTTTCCGGAAACTTCGCAAAGAAAGAGAGGAAGGTTTGGGCGAGAAAGATACAACAGAAAAAATACTTGCAGATTATAATGATGTATTTGCAGACATCATAAATGGTCTGGTATTTAAAGGAGAACAGAAGGTAACACCAGAGTCCTTAGAAAATATAAGTACAAGATCTGTGTATAAAGGCAGGAAAAATAAACTGCATGAACAGGAAAGGGATATCGTCAAACTCTGGAAAGAGCGTGATATTGAATTTGCCATATATGGCATGGAAAATCAAACTTTACCGGAGAAATATATGCCGCTTCGTATATTAGGTTATGATGGTGCCTCTTATCGTAGTCAATTGCAGAAGAAAAGAAAAAGACCAGTTGCAGTATTGACAATTGTTTTATATTTTGGTACAGATAAGATGTGGGATAAACCAACGCATTTAAAGGATGTGATATACATTCCGGAGGGTTTGGGAGAGTATGTTAATGACTATAAAATCACAGTTTTTAATATTGCATGGTTGACGGAAGAAGAGATTGCAAGATTTAAAAGCGATTTTAAAATTGTAGCAAATTTCTTTGTACACAAGAGAAAGAATAAAGATTATGTATCAGATGACAAAACAGAAATTAAACATGTGGATGAAGTATTAAAATTATTATCTGCTATGACGGGGGATGAGCGTTATGAAGAAATTCTGGCAGAGAAGGAGAAAGGAGAGTACAATACTATGGATACAGTAGCAGAACATCTTGTAAATATGGGTGAGGCAAGACTAGGAAAACTTATAAATCTTTTATTGCAAAATAATAGAATAGAAGATGTAAAAAAGGCTTCTGTTGATAAAGAAGCCAGAAAGAAATTTTACAAAGAATTTGGAATTATTGATTAATGAGGAGGGACGGTTCGCAAGGACTGTCCCTTTGAAAAATATAAAATTAAAAATATAAAAACAGTACTCGACAAAATACGAAATAATTTATAAAAAAATAGTTGCATTTCTAAAAAAAGTATTATATAATCCTGTTTTTGACAGTTTCAAAAAATAAAATCGCTGCAACGCCAGAAAATATAGGCATTGTAGCGATTTTGACTGTTGTTTTAAACTATAGTATTTTATTCCCTTCCTTTACTTTTTTTCTGGATGGTTTTCATCTGGCTTTTGGTGATAAATTTGAAATCTGTATCAAAACCACAGATCTTATGTAAGGAATCTGTCAGTCTATCGCGTGTATAAAGTGGGATAAATCCCTGATCCTGTATATTTGCGAAATTCATGGACTTCAACTTATCCAGGATCATCTCGCAGGTAAAATCCTGTCCCAGATCTTTTTCAAGATACCGGTATATCACCAGGGAAAGAAAACAGATGAGAAAATGTGCTCTTATGCGTGCGTCAGCATGGACAAATACAGGTCTTGCTTCAAAATCCGTTTTCATGATGCGGAAACATTCTTCAATTTCCCAACGCCCTTCACTGACTTTTAGGATGTCTTTTACATCATCATCCAACAGATCAGTAGTAACTGCATACATTCCATCATAAAGTGCTTCATCTTCGATTTTGTCTGTGTCCAGATAATGGCGGATGTCTGCGGCTTCACCGTCTTCCGTTACGGCTGTCTTTCCTATGAAACGTGCCGGATCGTTTGGATTTCTCCGTTCTTTTTTTATGTTTCCTGACTGCAGCATTTTTTTGGCACGTTCAACCTGAAGATCACGTATTGTTTTTTGATATCTTGCAAATTTAGGCGAATAGGTTACGATCAGACGCTGGTGCAGCGTGTGGGGTGTATAAGGCTCATCCTTATAATACAATCCGTTATCGTCTTCCGGGATTTCTGAAAGTTCAACAGGCATATCATCTGATACGCGTTTGAAGCCGGTCTTGTCCAGAGCCCATTTTTTATCATCTTTATTCAGCTTTTTAATGGACTGGGTGACAATAAAAGCACGTTCACCGGCATGGTTTATCTTTTTGATGGCTTCGGAACCAAGTCCGGCATCACTGCAGTAAATAAATTTTGTACAGCCAAAGTCCTGGAGGACTTTTCCTTCCAGCGGTTTCAGGGAAGTCTGTTCATTTGCGTTTCCGGGGAAAAGTGAAAAAGCAAGAGGTATCCCATCACCGTCCATAAACATCCCCATCTGGATGATCGGGTTAGGACGGTGTTCTTTGCCTTTGCCGTATTTTCTGTCCCCATCTTCCTGCTCAATCTCAAAGAAATAGTTTGTACAGTCATAATACAGGATAGCATCGTTTCGCTTTCCGAGAAGATGACTGTTTTTATAAACTTCCGACTGGATAAAATCACATTCATTTCCAAGAACGTCGAGTGCCCGGTAGATGTCATGCAGCTGGTAGGATGGTTTTTCCAGAAATTCAGAAGCTGTTTTATAGGAAGACCGTTTACTGGCAGGTTCTAAGATCCTGGCATAGATGAGATCAGATAGGATCGCGTTGATATCATACTTAAATTTATATTTATCGCGGAGTTTCCGGCAGATCTTATCAAGCTTGAGGTGGTAATAAAAAGTCTGTGGGAAAAGATAACCGCCACGGTAGAGAACCTGCTGGCCATAATCTAACTTATGATCAGAATGGAAGGTTATCTGGACAGCTTTTGTCTGCTGATCTTTTTTATATTTTTCGGTTTCAAGCTTAACTTCATTTTTTGCCCATGCAAGAACGTCGTCCCTGGTTGGCCCATGTTCGACAATGAGCTGGTTCAAAGTGCCGAGTTTACGGACAATGACAGAGGATGTTTTGCCATTGGCTTTGGTATAAGATTTTGCAATATAAAAGGATTCTGCATTTTTGGATTTTGTTATATGTAGATTCATAAGCACCCCTCCAATGCTTATTATAACACACAATAACATAAAATAACAGCATATAAAACATAAAAATTGACATAAAAAATGCAGGTTTTATAAGACCTGCAAGTACTTTTCTTGATATTCAACTGTCAAACTCCCGGGTTCGCAAGGACTGTCCCTTTGAAAAATATAAAATTAAAAATATAAAAACAGTACTCGACAAAATACGAAATAATTTATAAAAAAATAGTTGCATTTCTAAAAAAAGTATTATATAATAACATTCGTCGCTGAAAGACATGCGCCACTAGCTCAGCTGGCAGAGCACCTGACTCTTAATCAGGGTGTCCAGGGTTCGAACCCCTGATCGCGCAGTATCGAATCACTGTTTTTGCAGACATGGGAGCTGCGGGGGCGGTGATTTTTTTGTTTGCAAAAATGGTGAATAAGGAGATAATGGTATTAGGAGGATTTGTAACTATGGATATGGTAAATGAATTAGGGATGATTGGTGCGTATTACGTTTGTGTGAATGTGATCGCTTTTATCTTATATGGTCTGGATAAGAAGTACGCAAGAGAGGGCAGATGGAGGATCCCGGAAAAGACGTTGCTAGGGATTGCGATGATCGGAGGGGCAGCAGGTGCGTGGGCTGGCATGCAGACATTTAGACATAAGACAAAGCATATGTCTTTTAAAATCCTGGTTCCGGTGTTTGTGCTAGTGCATGTGGGGATAATTGCGATGGTGGTTAGATAGAAGGTTATGTTTGACTATAGTTTGATTCCAGAAGCTCAGATAATGAATAATTAGCAAAAAATAAGAGAAGTGATTCCGAGAATTAAGAGGTCACTTCTCTTTTTTAGATTGAACAGCCAGTCGCCATATGCTAGAATAAGTAAAAGCATATTTCGAATGAAGTCTAAAGGCGGAGAAAGCCATCTAAATTC
>OGZX01000711.1_pt1 | contig 38391 bp, 35 predicted proteins | sample 1576881 | NCBI WGS metagenome assembly OGZX01 (sample SAMEA3541542, study PRJEB24748) | human gut metagenome | biome: human gut; feature: human-associated habitat; material: faeces | place: China | collected 2012 | reverse complement strand
AACTTATCAATCCGTTGATTGAAATCAACGGCAAAAGAGAGCCTGCGGCATGAGGTGATGCCTCATAAAAGAGGTTCAAATATTCTTATGTTCGATCAATATCTATCAGGGGAAGGATTCTTGTGTGGTTTTCTCCCCTTAATGGAGCCTCGATCGAATTAATAGAGTTTGAGCATGGGACTTTTAAATAATTATTTGTATTTTTGCCCGTCAATTTGGCGGCACTATGCGGGCCGTCTCTTTACTGAATAAATTTTAAAGCGATGAATATATCTTACAACTGGCTGAAAGATTATCTTGATTTTGATTTACAGCCTGATGAAGTAGCAGCAGCACTTACCTCGATCGGTCTGGAAACCGGTGGAGTAGAAGAAGTTCAAACCATTAAAGGCGGACTGGAAGGACTTGTGATCGGCGAAGTTCTTACCTGTGAAGAACACCCTAATTCCGACCACCTGCACATCACAACCGTGAATGTAGGCGGCGCAGAACCCTTGCAGATTGTTTGCGGCGCTCCGAATGTGGCAGCCGGACAGAAAGTGGTTGTGGCTGTGAACGGTACTAAATTGTATGATGGCGACGAGTGTTTTACGATAAAGCGTTCCAAGATTCGCGGTGTCGAATCGAACGGGATGATCTGTGCCGAGGATGAAATCGGTATCGGAACGGATCACGCCGGTATCATCGTGTTGCCGGCCGATGCGGTAGTAGGAACTCCGGCTAAGGAATATTATAATGTAAAGAGCGACTATGTGTTGGAAGTAGACATCACGCCGAACCGTGTGGATGCCACTTCTCATTTCGGTGTTGCCCGCGACCTGGCTGCCTATCTGAAGCAGAACGGCAAGCCAGCCTCCCTGAAACGTCCGAATCTGGATGCTTTCAAGATCGATGATCCGACTCCGGCCATTGAAGTCGTTGTCGAGAATACGGAAGCTTGCCTGCGCTATTCGGGCATAACGATTAAGGGTGTGACCGTGAAGGAAAGCCCCGAATGGTTGCAGAACCGTTTGAAGGTAATCGGTCTGCGACCCATTAATAATGTAGTAGACATTACAAACTATATCCTGCATGGCGTAGGACAACCGCTGCACTCTTTCGATGCAGATAAGGTCAAGGGAAACAAAGTTGTGGTAAGATCCGCAACGGAAGGTTCCAAATTCGTGACACTCGACGGCGTAGAACGTACGCTGACTGACCGCGACCTGATGATCTGCAATGTCGAGGAACCGATGTGTATCGCCGGCGTATTCGGCGGACTCGATTCGGGTGTGACGGAACAGACCAAGAATGTCTTCCTGGAATCCGCGACTTTCCATCCGACCTGGATTCGTAAGACAGCCCGTCGTTTCGGCCTGAATACGGATGCCTCTTTCCGCTATGAACGCGGTCTGGACGCTAACCAGACTGTCGACATCATGAAACGCGCTGCCCTGTTGATTCAGGAAGTGGCTGGCGGAACGATCACGGGCCCGATCCAGGATATTTATCCGGCTCCGGTAGCTCCGTATCGTGTGGAACTGTCTTACGACAAGGTCAACACGCTTATCGGTAAGGTTATTCCCGCAGAGACGGTTAAGAGCATTCTGACAAGTCTGGAAATGGAGATCGTTACCGAAACAGCGGAAGGATTGGTGATCGATGTCCCGGTTTATCGTATCGACGTACAGCGTGATGTGGATGTGATCGAAGATATCCTCCGTATCTACGGATATAATAACGTGGAATTCAGTGAAAACGTAAAGTCTAACCTGAGTTATCAGACTCCGACCGACCGTAGTTACAAATTGCAGAATCTGATCTCCGAACAGCTTTGCGGTTGCGGGTTCAATGAGATCCTGAATAACTCGCTGACTCGTTCTGCTTATTATGATAACTTGTCTACTTATCCGGTGTCTCATTGCGTGATGCTGATGAACCCGTTGAGTGCTGACCTGAACGGTATGCGCCAGACATTGCTGTTTGGTGGCCTGGAAAGCATCGAGCACAATGCGAAACGCAAAAACGGCAATATCCGCTTCTTCGAATTCGGTAATTGCTACGATTACAATATCGACAATAAGAAGGAAGGCGAAACTCTGGCCGAATTTACGGAAGATTACCGTCTGGGCCTGTGGGTGAGCGGTAGTCGCGTAGATAACAGTTGGGCGCATCCGAACGAAAAATCGTCTGTGTACGAACTAAAAGCCTATGTGGAAAATATCCTGGTTCGCCTGGGTGTCAACCTGCAGAAGGTTATCTTCGGAAATCTGTCTAACGACATATATGCAGCCGGCCTGAGCATCACGACTGCTTCCGGCCGTCAGTTGGGTACAATGGGTATCGTGAGTCCGAAGATTTGCAAGGAACTGGATATCGACACGGAAGTCTATTACGCTGAACTGTCGTGGACATTGCTGATGAAGGAGACGAAAAAGAGCAAAGTCACTTTCTCGGAAATTTCCAAGTTCCCGGCCGTAAAACGTGACCTCGCCCTGTTGCTGGATAAGAAAGTTCAGTTTGCAGAAGTCGAGAAGATCGCAACCGACAGTGACCGTAAACTGCTGAAAGGAGTTGAGCTGTTCGATGTCTACGAAGGAAAGAACCTGCCGGCAGGCAAGAAATCGTATGCCGTCAGCTTCTATCTGCAGGATGAAGGAAAGACTTTAAATGATAAACAGATCGATGCGATCATGAAGAAGATCCAGACAAACCTGGAACAGAAGTTGGGAGCACAATTGAGATAATAATTCATAAATCAAAATTTGTAATTCAATAAAATATGGGAAGAGCGTTTGAGTTCCGTAAGGCGAGAAAGTTTAAGCGTTGGGGCAATATGGCCCGTGTATTTACCAAACTGGGTAAAGAAATCACGATAGCAGCTAAAGCAGGCGGTCCGGATCCTGAGAATAACCCTCATTTGCGTGCGTTAATGCAGAACGCAAAGAAGGAGAATATGCCGAAGGATAATGTTGAACGTGCCATCAAGCGTGCTGTAGAAAAGGATTTCTCCGGTTATAAGGAAATGAACTATGAAGGATACGGCCCCCACGGCATCGCAATCTTTGTAGAAACAGCAACAGACAATACGACCCGTACGGTTGCAAATGTCCGTAGCTATTTCAACAAACACGGCGGCTCATTAGGTACGAGCGGTAGCCTCGAATTCCTGTTCGATCACAAGTGCGTGTTTCATATCGTTAAGAAAGAAGATATGTCGCTCGAAGACCTGGAACTGGAACTGATCGACTACGGTGTGGACGAGTTGGATGAAGACGAAGGTGAAGTAATCATCTACGGTGAATTTGCCCAGAACTCCGCTATCCAGAAATATCTGGAAGAAAACGGTTTTGAAATCACCAGCAGCGAGTTTGTCCGTATCCCGAACGACCTGAAGGAAGTCACAGCCGAACAGCGGGAAGCAATCGAGAAGCTGATTGAAAAGCTGGAAGAAGATGACGACGTCCAGAATGTGTTCCACAATATGAAGGAAGACGAGAGCGAAGACGAAGAGTAAAAAAACGGTCTCTGTGATCAAAAAGAAAGAGTGTGTAAGGAAATATTCCCTGCACACTCTTTTTTTATTCTATATTAGTTTTTATTTCGAAATTTATTCCTTCCTTTGTTGCTCTTTAATTTTATGTAGGACATAAATTTCAAGTAATTATGAAAACATTAAGAACTCTGCTTTTCATTATTTTATTGGCTTTTTTTAGTGTGGCAATCAATGATGTTGCAGCCCAAAAGGAATTAGGAGTGTTTAATTCTTTGTCTGTAAGTGCCGGTGTGGGCTTAACCGGGATCGATGTCAATGCAGCGACTTCTATAACTCCTCGCTTTGCTTTGCGTGGCGGTCTCTCTTTTATGCCGAATTTCAACCTGAGTACGGATGTAGATGTCGACGTGAATGCCCATGGTAGTGGTTATGTTTCGGAAATTGAGCTGAAAGGAAGTCTTAAACGCGTTTCCGGAGAACTGCTCCTAAACTATTATCCATTTAACAAAGGCGCTTTCTTTTTGACTGCCGGTGCCTATTTCGGAGGTGCTTCTTTAGTGAAAATAGATGGGCATAGTGAAGAACTTAAAGAACTGATGGCAGAAGCTGATAGAGCCGGTATCGTCATTGGAGATTATACAATTCCGGTAGATAAGGATGGAAATGTTTCCGGTGGTCTGAAGGTTTCGGGCTTTCGTCCTTATGTCGGTCTCGGTTTTGGCCGTGTCGTCCCGAAGAAAAGAGTAAGCGTGATGTTTGAGATGGGGGTCCAGTTTCATGGAACTCCTAAAGTCTATACGAACTATGGCGATTTAGGTGACGCTTTGGAAGAAGCCGACGACACGTTTACCGATATCGTGAATAAGATCAAGGTTTATCCTGTTATGAAGTTACGCTTCTGCGGACGGATTCTTTAATTAGTCATGCCTTCATCCTGACGATGAATAGGACGGGATTCTCTTCCGCTGTTCTGCCGGGGAAAGACTCGACGAGTTCTTTATTGCATTTATAATAGCAGTAGGTATTGCTGTAAATGTCAATGGATTGCAGTTCGGGTACTTTCCCTGTATTGTAAAAATTATCTTCCAGTCCGCCCTGTATGCTGTAGGCTTTTGTCTTTCTCAAGTCGTAACAGAATGTATAGCTTTGATCTGCTGCAACGGGATTGTAATAGGTGGAAACAAGGAAACGTGTCCCGATTTGCAAAGGGAGGATCGTTGAGTAGTTCTCCGTAATTGTCAACTGATCGCAACTGATGAGATAGAGCGTGTCGTTTAAGATATGGGCTGGCTGTAGAGACGGGGCTTGTACGTAAACATGTCCGTTGCTGACTGCTATTTCCGGGTTGGGCTTATGATTGATATTTATCCGGCCTAAATCAGCTGCATTGAGTTTGCGTTTTTCAACTTCCCGAAAACCGGAGTCGAATTTGTAAAGCCATTGTTCTACTGTCGGAGTTTGTTCGTTCTTACAGTTGACAAGGTCGACTGTTGCCCAAAGATAGTTGTCGTAGTAAGCTATGTGCCCGAAAGTTTTCCAGGAAGCATCACGGGGAAGGATACTTTGCGAAAGGAGTTGTCCGTCGTAATCATAATAATGTACCTCTTGTCCTGTCCCAATGACGATCAGGCGGTCATGAACAGGATCGACTGCGTAATCAGCCAGTTCGATATATTGTTCTGCCCCGGGCCGGCATGTCGTTATCTGCCCGAGAAATTTGCCGGAACTGTTGAAATGGTAAAGTTGCCGGTTGCTGACAAGGAATATGTTTTCCCGGTCACGTTTTATCAGTCTGATCTGTTTCAAAAGACAATGCGTGTTGGTTTCCAGAGGAATCGCGATTACTTCCTCGGCAACATCGGATAAGGCTCCTTCCAGATGGCATTGAGGTAAATCCTGGTTATGGAACATTTGAAATCCTATCCAGCCATATAGAGCCATTAAAGCGATGAATAAAAGATTAAAGGTTTTTCTCATATCTTTTCTGAATTAAAGAACATCTATTTAAACGGATCGTATCTCTGTTTATTGTCAAATGGTATCGTCAGTCTTGTAGGAAAACCCAATTTTTTTCGGAAGAAATATCTTCTTTGTACCTGAAACCTTCCCAAGTGAACGTTTTCAGTTCTTCCGGATTTGTGATCCGGTTCTTGATGATATAGCGTGTCATCTGTCCCCGTGCCATTTTTGCATAAATCACGATTGTTTCGGCTTTGCCGTTTTTCCAGACTTTGAAATCCGGCGTGACGATGCGGACGGATTGTTCCACCTTTTTCCAGTCGAAGGCCGGCTGGATGTCCATGCTGGCGAGGTTGACCAGCAAATTGTCATCGGCTTTGACTTCTTCTATCAGCGGTTCTGTCTGGCGGGTACGCCAATAAGCATACATATTTCCTTCTCCAAGTTCCGGTAACTTCACGTCATATTCCATCCGGTACGGTTTGATCAGGTCCAGCGGACGAAGCAGACCGTAACAGATAGAGACGAACCGCAGGTGATCCTGGGCAAAGCGGAAATCCGCCTCGGAAAAGTCCTTGGGGTTGATATGCTTGAAGACAACACCCGTATATGCCAAGATCGCCTGTAGGGGCTTCTCTTCTGCGGAATGGAAGTTTTGAAAACGACTATAGCTTTCCAGTGCCAGCTTTGGGCTGAGTTTTAACAGTTTTCCTAATTCATCGGCAGGATATTGTGCCATATGGAGTGCAACCTCGATTGCTTCCTGATTAAACCGGGGCATTGTGCCGTCCGGAGCTTTTATTTTGGATGTCCCGGCCATTGTTTTGGCCGGGGATAAGATGATATGCATGTTCCTGAATATATTTAGGTTCCGATTCGAATGTCGAATCTCATGCAAAAATAAGAAATTTGCTATTCTTTCATACGTTTATGCAGGCTCTTTAGTTCGAAAGATAGCATGACGCGGAAAATGCCGATGATCAGCAAGGTATAAGCGACCATGTAAACGAGCGAGAAGGCGCCCAGCCCCGGCTGCCAGATAATGCCGATACTGCACAGGATTGCCAGAATGCCAAAAGCCATATACCAGCCCCAGTTATGTGTGCCGTAACGTTTCAGGTCCATTGCATAACCGGTCGATGCAAATCCCCGGAACATCAGCCAGAAAGCGATGATGAAAGGAAGCACAGCCATACTCAGACCGACGTTTGCCATCAGATAGATACCTAAGATCAGATCGATGATACCGCTTGCCAGATACCATCCCCAACTCGAGATATTCTTTTTGTTGGTGATGGCAAAAAGGATTTCCAGTGTACCGCTTACAAACATGGATACGCTGAACAGGACACTCAGTGCAATATAACTGGCCAATGGTGTGAACATCAGGCAGATTGCGATCAGGATATAGAGCAGGCCCAACAAGAGTGAGACCCACCAGTTTTTTACTTCGAAATTAATTGTGTCAATAAATGTCTTCATAACAAATTCGTTTTATATTATTTTGAAATATACATTTGTAACAAGCCTTTGGAAAGAAAAGTTTCACCGGGCCGGTAATGTGAATTATTTTTAATACATTTGCCACCCGTTATATAATTTGTACATCTATATAATTAAGATATTGATATGAAAGGTATTGTTTTAGCCGGAGGTTCTGGTACACGTCTTTATCCTATCACGAAAGGGATCTCGAAGCAGTTATTGCCTATATATGATAAGCCTATGGTTTATTATCCGGTATCCGTGCTGATGTTGGCCGGTATCCGTGACATATTGGTGATTTCTACTCCGCAGGATCTTCCCGGTTTCCGCCGTTTGTTAGGAGACGGCTCCGATTATGGTGTCCGTTTTGAGTATGCCGAACAACCTTCGCCGGACGGATTGGCACAGGCCTTTTTGATCGGAGAGGAGTTTATTGGCAATGACTCCGTTTGTCTGGTATTGGGCGACAATATTTTTTACGGACAGAGCTTTACTGCTATGTTAAAAGAGGCCGCCCGCAATGCGGAAGACGAACAAAAAGCGACTGTCTTCGGTTACTACGTCAACGATCCGGAACGCTATGGGGTGGCCGAATTCGATGAAGCGGGTAACGTGTTGAGTATTGAAGAAAAGCCGGCCTGCCCGAAATCGAATTACGCGGTGGTCGGACTTTATTTTTATCCGAACAAGGTCGTGGAAGTCGCCAAGCGGATTAAGCCATCTGCCCGCGGAGAACTGGAAATTACAACCGTCAACCAGGAATTTCTGAAAGACGGAGAGCTGAAAGTTCAGCTGCTGGGACGTGGCTTTGCCTGGCTTGATACCGGTACACACGATTCCCTTTCCGAAGCCTCTACTTTTGTAGAAGTGATCGAAAAACGACAGGGGCTGAAAGTGGCTTGTCTGGAAGAGGTTGCTTTCCGGAATGGCTGGATCGATGCAGAACGGCTGAAGTCGGTTGCAGCTCCGATGCTGAAGAATCAGTATGGACAATATTTGCTGAATCTGATAAAAGGTGAGAATGAATAAAGACAGTAAAATCTTTGTGGCGGGCCACCGGGGACTGGTCGGTTCTGCCATTTTAAAAAATCTGAAGTCAAAGGGATATACGAACTTTGTTCTTCGTACGCATGCTGAACTTGATTTGACGGATCAGCAGGCGGTAACCGGTTTTTTTGCTATCGAAAAGCTGGAATATGTATTCCTGTCGGCAGCTCATGTAGGAGGGATCATGGCAAACAGCCGCTACCGCGCGGATTTTATTTATCAGAATCTGATGATTCAGAATAATGTTATCCATGCTTCCTATATGAATAACGTGAAGAAACTGCTCTTTTTAGGCAGTACTTGCATTTATCCGGGGAATGCCCCGCAGCCTATGCCGGAAGATTGTTTGCTGACTTCGCCGCTCGAGTATACGAATGAGCCGTATGCAATTGCCAAGATTGCCGGAATCAAGATGTGCGAAAGTTATAATCTGCAATACGGAACGAACTATATTGCTGTGATGCCCACTAATTTGTATGGGCCGAACGATAACTTCAATCTGGAAACTTCGCATGTACTTCCTGCCATGATCCGGAAGATACATCTGGGGAAATGCCTGTCCGAAGGTAATTGGACTGCCATCCGAAAGGATTTGGATGCGCGTCCGGTGGAAAATGTATCGGGATGCGCGACCGAACAGGAAATACTGGACGTTCTTGCCAAATATGGTATTTACCCCGGAAAGGTGGAGCTGTGGGGGACAGGTAAGCCGCTTCGTGAATTTCTCTGGAGTGAAGAAATGGCCGACGCCTCTGTGTATGTGATGGAGAAAGTCGACTTTGCAGATGTCCGCCCCGTTTCCGGCGATATCCGGAATACGCATATTAATATAGGTACGGGAAAGGAACTTTCCATTCGCGAAGTCGCTTTCCTGATACGTGAAAAGGTCGGCTTTTCCGGTGATATCGTGTTTAATGCGGCCAAGCCCGACGGGACGATGCGTAAACTGACGGATGTTACGAAGTTGCATGCTTTGGGATGGCATCATACGATAGAAATAGATGAAGGTGTTGAGCGCCTGTATAACTGGTATGTTGGAAATTGAAAATTAAAAACTGAAAATTAAAAATTAAAATGGGCAAAGTTGCTTTAATAACAGGAATAACGGGGCAGGATGGGGCCTATTTGGCTGAGTATTTGGTAAAGAAAGGCTATACGGTGCATGGTATCAAACGCCGTTCTTCCATGTTCAATACGGATCGTATCGATCATCTTTATCAGGATCCGCATGTGGAGAACCGTAATCTGATCCTGCATTATGGGGATCTGACCGACAGTTTGAACTTGACCCGTATCATCGGAGAGACACAGCCTGACGAAATCTATAACCTGGCTGCGATGAGCCATGTGAAGGTGAGTTTCGATACACCTGAATATACGGCTAATGCAGATGGTTTGGGAGTTTTGCGTATCCTTGAAGCCGTTCGTTTGCTGAATTTGATACCCAAGACGCGCATTTATCAGGCTTCCACTTCAGAACTTTATGGTTTGGTACAAGAAGTGCCGCAGAAGGAAACGACCCCTTTCTATCCGCGAAGTCCGTATGCTGTTGCCAAATTATATGGCTACTGGATAACGGTGAACTATCGTGAAGCCTATAAGATGCATGCTTCGAACGGGATTCTGTTTAATCACGAATCGCCTTTGAGAGGTGAAACTTTTGTGACCCGTAAGGTGAGTCGGGCCGTTTCCCGTATCGCTTTGGGTATGCAGCAGAAGGTGTATATGGGAAATCTCTCATCCAAACGTGACTGGGGACATGCAAAAGACTATGTCCGTGCCATGCATGCCATCCTGCAACAGGACGAACCTTCTGACTATGTTATAGCAACAGGCATAACGACTACTATCCGCGATTTCCTCAAAATGGCCTTTGCCGAGATCGGTGCCGAGATAATTTTCAAGGGAAATGATGTTAATGAGGTTGCTTTGTTAAACTATATTGACGAAAAAGTGTTTATTGAGAAAGTAGGTGAAGCTTATCTTGATAATTTCAGGAAACGGATTGGAGCCGAAGTCGTTGGTGTCGATCCTCAATATTTTCGTCCGACTGAAGTCGACTTATTGATCGGAGATGCAACCAAGGCGCGAACCCGTTTGGGATGGGAGCCAAAGTATGATTTGCCTGCCTTAGTTAAAGATATGATGCAGAGCGATATCAAGCTAATGAAGAAAGAATCGTATCTGAAAGAAGGAGGTTATAAAATCTTGAATTATTTCGAATAAGGTAGAACTTTTATATGTTTTATTTGTTATATTTTAGAAAAAGAATTAGTTTTGCACTATATTTGAGCAAGATTTACAGGTAATTGATTGTTTAATTAAAATGTTGATAAATATGAAAACGAAAGTATTACTATTGGCGTTGTTGTGTGGTTTTGTATTTTCTGTTTCCGCACAGGAATTCAAACCGCAGGTTGGATTTAGTAATGAAGCTGGTTATAAAACAAACTTCAAGAAGAATAAGGCTGGCGATAACTGGTTTATTTCTGTTGCCGGTGGCGCAAGCGTATTATTTGGTGACCAGAATAGTGAAGCCGATTTCAAGAATCGCTTGAATTTCGCGCCTCAGTTCTCTGTCGGTAAATGGTTTAATCCTTATTTGGCACTGCGTTTGCAGTTGAACGGTGGTGTGTTGCATGGCTTTGTAGGTGATAACGCTACTTTGATGCAGCATAATAAATATGCAGCTGCTCATGCAGACTTGTTGTGGGATGTGACAAATTTCTGGGCTCCTTACAATGAAAAGAAAGTATTTCGTTTGATCCCATGGGTCGGTTTAGGTTACGCACAGCGTTTCAAAACTACTGAATCTGCTGAATTCGCAAGAACAGAATCACCGACGGTTAACTTCGGTATCCTGACTGCATTCCGTTTGAGCAAACGTGTTGATTTGAACGTCGAAGTTCAGGGTTCTTTGCTGAACGAAGAATTTAACCGTGTTTCCATGTATCACCTGACTGACGGTATCGGACAGTTGAGTGCAGGTTTGACTTTCAAACTGGGTAAAACCGATTTCGAAGTTATGGAACCGATGGATTACGCTCTGTTGAACGACCTGAACGGCCAGATCAACAAATTGCGTGCAGAAAATGACGAACTGAGCAAACGTCCGGTTTCTTGTCCTGAATGTGAAGAAGTTGTAACTAACGTTGTTAACAACTATGTAGACAATGTGGTATACTTCCGTCTGAATAGCGCTAAGATTGACAAGAACCAGCAGGTTAGCATCTTCAATACTGCACAGTTCATGAAAGATAAGAATGTGCCTATCAAGGTTATCGGTTATGCTGATAAGAAAACAGGTACAGGTTCTTATAACATGCAGCTTTCAGAAAAACGCGCAAGAGCCGTTGCTAAGGAATTGATCGAAAAATACGGTGTTTCTTCTAACCAGATTACAATCGAATGGAGAGGCTCTGATGTTCAGCCGTACAGCGAAAATAATTGGAACCGTGTGGTTATTATGTCTGCAAATGAATAATTAATTTTGAATTATATCCGAAAAGGCTGCACATTATCGTGTGCGGCCTTTTTTTTGCTCGGAAATAATGCTTATTTTTGTATGATTTTAGAGCGTTGTTATGGAGTTAAATAAAAAACATGGTTACCTTATTCAATGGTTGATAGGCGTTGGGGATTTGATCGTTCTGAATGTTCTCTTCTTTCTCGTCTACTATGGATTGGGTAATTTATATACATCAGTTATCACCGGAAGTTTGCGCGAGGTGGTACTCCTGTTGAATTTCTGTTATTTCTTTTCCCTTTATTTTGTTCCTTTGCAGTTACATATGTCGATTGTTTTTATTGACAAGATTGTACAAAGGGCTTTCCTGTTGGTTACGATCCTTATCTTTTTGTTTGCTACCTGTTTGATTTTTCTGAATATCGGGGATGTATTGGCCACTTTCCTGCTGGTTTATTATGTGGTCACTGTCGTTATATTTTCTTTGTGGCGTGTGGTCGTACGTGTCACCTTGAAGATGTATCGCCGTAAAGGATATAATTTTAAGAAAGTTGTGATCGTCGGAGCCGGGAAAAATGGGATGGAACTATATAAGGTGATGAAGGATGACTTGTCATACGGTTTTAATATTCTGGGCTTTTTTGATGATAATCTGTCGTTGAAATCGGTATTGCCTAATTATTTAGGGATGACGAGCGATGTGGAAAGTTTTGTCTGTGCTAATGATGTGGACGAGATCTATTGTACATTGCCGGGTACGAATGATGCCAAGATCGTGCATCTGCTGAATTTTGCCGAGAAGCACATGATCCGTTTTTATATCGTGCCGGAATTCTACCGTAATCTGAAAAAGAGCCTGGTGATGGAGGTACTGGAATCGATTCCTTTGCTGACAGTTCGCCGCGAACCTTTGCAGGCTGCTTATAACCGGGCGTTGAAGCGGTCATTCGACATCGTGTTTTCATTGCTTATTCTGGTAACGATTTATCCTGTATTGTATGTCGTGATAGGAATTTTAATAAAGATGAGTTCTCCCGGGCCAGTCTTGTTCAAGCAGAAAAGAACAGGGTTGTATGGCCAGGATTTTAAATGTTATAAATTCAGGACCATGAAGGTGAATGCCCAGGCCGATTCTCTTCAGGCGGTTAAGAATGACCCGCGTAAAACGAAGGTGGGCGATTTCCTTCGCCGGACAAACCTGGACGAATTCCCCCAGTTTATCAATGTATTGAGAGGGGAAATGTCGGTGGTGGGGCCACGTCCGCACATGCTGAAACATACGGAACTGTATTCGGCTCTGATCGATAGATATATGGTTCGCCATCTGGTGAAGCCCGGAGTAACCGGCTGGGCACAGGTGACAGGCTACAGAGGCGAGACGAAAACATTGGAGCAGATGGAAGGCCGTGTGAAACGCGATGTGTGGTATATCGAAAACTGGTCTTTCTTCCTGGATCTTAAGATTATAGTGGTAACGGTACTCAATATGTTCAAGGGCGAAAAGAATGCCTACTAAGCATTAAATTGCACACTTTTTGCATATATGTGTAATAAAAAGCCGAAATTATGCTATCTTTGTGCCCGATGGGAAGGATTATAGCAATAGATTATGGCCGGAAACGTACCGGGCTGGCTGTTACAGATACGTTGCAGATGATTGCAAACGGACTGACCACCGTACCGAGCGGCGAACTTGCAAAGTTTCTTACCGATTATGTTTCGCATGAGCCAGTGGAACGGTTTGTAGTCGGACTTCCGAAACAGATGAATAATGAACCGTCCGAAAATATGAAATATGTGGAGGCGTTTGTTACACATCTGAAACGGGTACTTCCCGGTATTCCGGTAGAATATTACGATGAACGGTTTACGTCTGTTCTGGCACATAAGGCAATGCTGGACGGCGGATTAAAGAAAAAGAAAAGGCAGGATAAAGGATTGGTAGACGAAATCAGTGCCGTGATCATCCTGCAGTCATATTTGGAAAATAAGAAATATCAGTTATAGTTTATGATTTTACCAGTATATTTATATGGACAGCCTGTGCTGAGAAAAAAGGCTGAAGATGTTCCGATGGACTATCCGGATCTGAAACAATTGGTAGCCAATATGTTTGAAACCATGTATAACGCCGATGGCGTAGGGCTGGCAGCTCCTCAGGTCGGTTTGTCATTACGTCTTTTGGTGATCGATGCCGATGTCATGGGAGACGATTGTCCGGAGTGTAAAGGTTTTAAACGCGCCATGATTAATCCCGTTTTTATCGAACGCAGCGAAGAAGAAATCTCGTTGGAAGAAGGTTGCCTGAGCTTGCCGGGCGTACACGAAAAGGTTTCCCGTTCGGCGAAAGTGCGCGTGAAATATCTGGACGAGGACTTGAAAGAACATGATGAAGTGGTGGAAGGTTTTGCCGCCCGCGTGGTGCAGCATGAATGCGAGCATCTGGAAGGCCATGTTTTCATCGACAATATTTCCGGAATCCGCCGGCAATTGAATAAAAGCAAATTAAATAGTATTATTAAAGGTACAGCCCGTTGCTCTTATAAAGCAAAAGCGGTTGGTAAGTAATAAGAACTCTATTAACGAATAAGTTATGACAGATTTAAGTAAAAACATTCAGGCCCTCAGGGAGAAAAAAGCCGTCGTTGAGATGGGTGGAGGCGAGGCTGCTATCGAAAAGCAGATTGCAATGGGTAAATTGACTGCCCGTGATCGTATCCTATCCTTGTTGGACAAAAATTCTTTCCACGAATACGACCTTTTCGTGAAACACGATGGCCGTGATTTCGGTATGGAAAAGAAGGATTTACCAGGTGATGGTGTTGTTACGGGTACAGGTACGATCTTCGGTGCTCCGGTTTGTATCTATGCACAGGACTTTACGGTTGCCGGTGGTTCGTTGGGCTTGCAGCATGCCCGTAAGATCACAAAGATCATGGATCATGCCCTGAAAATGAAATGTCCGATCATTGGTATCAACGACTCGGGTGGTGCACGTATCCAGGAAGGTGTCGGCGCACTGGCGGGTTATGGTGAAATATTTTATCGCAATACAATCGCTTCCGGTGTGATCCCTCAGATTTCTCTGATTCTCGGACCGTGTGCCGGTGGTGCTGTTTATTCACCGGCATTGACAGACTTCGTGTTTGTTGTTGAAAATATATCCAAGATGTTCATCACCGGTCCGAATGTAATCAAGACCGTATTGGGCGAAGATATCTCGATGGAAGATCTGGGCGGTGCGCGTGTACATGCCGAGACAACCGGTAATGCCCATTTTTATGCACAGAGCGAGCAGGAATGTTTCGAGCAGGTTAAACGCCTGGTCAGCTTCATCCCCTGGAATAACCAGCAGCAGGCCAAGGCGATCGAGCCGAAAGAACCGACAGCGATGCTGAACATCGAAGAGGTGGTTCCGGCAGATCCGAAACAGCCGTATGACGTACGCGACGTGATTAAATGTATCGTGGATGATTCCGACTTCCTGGAAGTTCAGGAACTGTGGGCCGCCAACATTGTGATCGGCTTCGGCCGTATGGCAGGCGAAACGGTCGGTTTCGTAGCCAACCAGCCGATGGTATTGGCCGGTGTGTTGGACTGCGACAGCGCTGATAAGGCTGCACGCTTTATCCGTTTCTGCGACTCTTTCAACATTCCTATTATTACCTTGGAAGATATGCCGGGCTATCTGCCGGGTGTAGACCAGGAACATGCCGGTGTGATCCGTCACGGTGCGAAAGTGCTGTACGCTTATTCCGAAGCGACCGTTCCCAAGATCACGGTTATCCTGCGTAAGGCTTACGGCGGCGGTTACATTGCCATGAACTCCCGTCACCTGGGTGCAGACTTCATGTTTGCATGGCCGAGTGCCGAAATTGCCGTTATGGGACCGGAAGGCGCAGCTAACATTATCTTCCGTAAGGAGATCATGGAAGCGGAAGACCAGAACGCAATGCGTCAGGAAAAGGTGAAAGAATATATCGAGAAGTTCGCAAATCCGTATGTGGCAGCATCCAAGGGTTTTGTCGACTCGGTTATCGAGCCGAAAGAAACACGCTCGCTGTTGCTCCATGCGCTTAAACTTTCCATATTGAAAGAGGAATACAGACCGGCTAAGAAACACGGATTGCCTCCGTTCTAATTGAACCCTGTTAAAACTTTTGAATATGGAAAAGAAAGAGAAAGATAACGAATATGTGGACTTTGTAGTAACAGCCCGTAAATATAAGACGACGCTGACTGCAAAATATAAGAACCGTAAAATGTGGCATAAGCCCTTTATCGGTGATGTGATTTCTCATCTTCCCGGAACGATCGTCAAGCTGGAAGTCCGGCAAGGACAGGAGGTCGAAGCCGGCCAGTTGCTTCTGATCCACCAGGCGATGAAGATGTACAACCGTGTCGTAGCCCCGATAGCAGGCACGATTGTAGAACTGGGCGTAAAGGAAGGAGATCAAATTCCTAAAGACCATTTGATGGTGAAGATCGAGCCGAAGTAATTAAATTGCTTTATAAAAAGGAAAAGCTTTCACACTGTTTTGCAGTCTGTGAAGGCTTTTTTTATGTATAGGTTTTAAAGGCTAAGATTATTTACTTACTTTTGCCAGCGGTCAATGTTGAATATTTATATAGATGAAGAAAGCAATTCTCTTACTTATATTCCAGCTGTGTTCATTCGTCATGTTTGCACAAATCAATACCGATCGTGTACTGACTATTGGGCGTAATGCATTGTATTTTGAAGACTATGTTCTTTCCATACAATATTTCAACCAGGTAATCAAGTCGAAACCCTGGTTGGCAGAACCCTATTTCTATCGCGCCGTAGCGAAGATCAACCTGGATGACTATAAAGGGGCAGAGGAAGACTGTACGCTTTGCCTTGAACGGAATCCATTTTTGGTGCAAGCCTATTACGCGCGTGGCATTGCCCGCCAGAGTCAGGAAAACTTTGACGGAGCGATAGAAGACTACAAGAAAGGACTGGAATTTAAGGCAGAAGACCGCCAGATGCTGGTCAATATGGCGGTAGCCAATATCCAGAAGAAAGATTATAAGGCCGCAGAGAAAGTCTTTGAAGACCTGATGGCCGCCCATCCCAAATATTCGATGAACTACCTGACGCGTGGCGCCATGTATACCGAGGAAGGCGATACGGCCAAGGCGCTTGCCGACTATGACAAGGCGATCCAGATGGATCCTTACTACGCTCCTGCATACGGTAACCGTGCCATCCTGCTTTACCAGATGAATAATCTGAAAGATGCCCTTTCCGACCTGAATGAAGCGATTCGTTTGAATACACGTGAGAGCGGTTATTATATCAATAGGGGGCTGGTCCGCTATCAATTGAAGGATCTGCGCGGTGCTATGGCCGATTACGACCAGGTGGTCGGTATGGACAGCCATAACCTGATCGCACGTTTCAACCGTGGTCTGCTCCGTGCCCAGATCGGCGATAATAACCGGGCTATCGAGGATTTCGATGTCGTGATCCAGATGGAGCCGGATAACTATATGGCTTATTATAACCGTGCGCTGCTCCGGTATGAGACCGGCGACTATGAAGGGTCCGTACATGATTTCGACGTTGTCTTGCAACAGTATCCTAACTTTATTGCCGGCTATATGAGCCGTTCGGAAGTAAAACGGAAAATGCATGACGAGGTCGGTGCAGATCGTGACTATTGGACAGCTTATAACATGGATCAGCAGAAGAAGAATGGAAATAATGCAGGAAGTGCAGTTGCCTCCAAGGATAATAAAGGAGCCGATGATAAAGCTGATCCAACGTCTGATAAAGAAGAAAATACGCGTGAACAATCGGATAAGAATATTAATAAGTTCAACCGTCTCGTCGTGTATGACAAGGAGGAGGAACGTAAAACGAAATATCATAGTGAAATCCGCGGACGTGTACAGGACCGTAACGTACGGGTAGACCTGGAACCGATGTTTGTCCTGACTTATTATGAGAGAATAGATCCGGTAAAGAAATTGGTTTACTATGATAAGATGATAGAGGCTTACAATGCCCGTATGGTTCTGGATCGTAAACTGCGTATCACAAACGAAGAGGCAGCCCTTACGGAAGATCAGGTCGCCGTGCATTTCGCATCGATCAATAACTATTCGGCCCGGATCGCCCGGAATCCGAATGACGTGGATGCTTATTTCGGACGTGCGTTGGACTTTATGCTTGTGCAGGACTTTTCCGAGGCGCTTAAAGATTATTCGAAGGTGATCGAGCTGGATCCGGATTTTGCCATGGCCTATTTCAACCGGGCGGTTGTCCGCTATAAACAGCTTGACTATAATATGTCGCAGGTAGCAGATTCGCAAGACGATTTCTCTGCCATGAGTATGAACCTGAAGATGGGCAAGAACCCGACGGTCGTCCGTACCCCGTCTGCAACCGATCCGGCTTCGACTTCATTGAAAGAAAATAAGCGGGCCTATGAGCACGAAATGATCACAAGAGACTATGATATGGCCATCAAGCTGAACCCCGGTTTCGTGTATGCCTATTTCAATCGTGGCAACCTGCGTTGCGCGCAGCGTGATTTCCGGGCGGCTATCCAGGACTATAGCGATGCCATCCAGCGTGATCCGGAATTTGCCGAAGCCTACTTTAACCGCGGGCTGGCACGCTTGTCACAGGGAGACGCCAACCGTGGCATCGCCGACCTGAGTAAAGCCGGCGAGCTGGGTATCATCAATGCATACAGTATTATCAAGCGCATGACAAGTAATTAAAGTCTCATTTCATTATTAGCGGGATTCCCTTTGCTTTATAAGTAGAAAAAAGTATATTTGCAGCTACTGCGCGGCCGCGCAGTTAATAGGCATTCACGACTCTGGTATTAAAGCAGATTTTGTCGGATTATAAATCCGGCTATACCGCTGTTCATAAAGATAACATAAGTGAAGAAAAAATGTATTGGAAAAATCAGCCAAAACCCTTTGTTATGTCTTTTGGATTGTTTAATTTTGATGAATTAAATGTTAGTATTAAAAAGGAAAAAAAGATATAAATGATAGGAAAAGACCATTTTTTAGATAAAGAAGCTTGCTCACATAATGAAAGTTATTTGTTGCTTATAAACTCCATTGAAGTCTTATTTATTTTTGTCTCATTCCTATGTCTGTTTGCTTGCTCAGAGAAGCAACAAAAGATGGATGGTTACCCAGTGATTGATGTGGAAAAATCAGTTGTTGCAAAAAAATATTCAGTCAAAAGGCTGAGTGACTATGTCCAAAAAATTGTGTATATCCCATTGGAAACAAACGATTCCTCCTTAGTTCAATATAATGACAGGATTATACTTGAAAATGGACGTTTGTTTGTTAATGATAACAATAATAATTGTTTATCTTTTGATGAGAAGGATGGACGTTTTTTAGGGACAATCGGAAAGAAGGGGCAGGGACCGGATGAATTTGTAATTATTAGAGGCATGGATATATCTCGGGATGGAAAGCGAATTTTAATCTCTTCCACAAATAGAGGAATAGAGTATTCGATAGATGGAGAGTTTGTTCGTAGTATAAAACTGCCGGAGGTTGAAGGTTGTATGCCTTATAGAATGGCATATCTGCAAGATAACTTATTTCTTCATAGTTTAGTTTCGTGGAAAACTTCTGAATATGAGTATTGTGTAGCTACAGATTCCGGTATCGTAAAATTGTTACAAAAAGAATATCAACCGGTAATAAAAGATAATGATTTAGGTTTTGCTTTTTCGGAAATGACAGAGATATATCGTGTCGGTAATGACCTTCATGCCTATAGGAAACAATCTGATACAATCTATACCATACTGGGGGAAGGAGATAGAGTACCTTCGTATGTCCTGAATTTAGGGAAATATAGATCTTCTTTTAAACAAGATGAACAATACGAAGAACAATCTGCAAGAAAAAATATATTTGTAACAGATTATTCAGAGTCAAGCCGGCATTCATTTTTCAAATTTAGTTTTGGAGATTATGCTCCGGAACCATTTGAAGAAACTATTTATAATAGAGTAGGAGAAAAGCGGACTTTAGTAAATGCATTTGTTTATGGAATTTATACAAAGTCGACAGGGGATATGGCTTTATTAAACCAACCGTCACCCGGAAAGCTTGGCTTATGGAATGACCTTGATGGTGGTCCGGTATTTTGGCCTCAATATATATCAAAGGAAGGAAAAATGGCAATGCTTATCGATGCAGAAGAGTTTATTGAAGTATGTGGAAGTATTAAAAACCCATCGACAGAGATAAAGAAAGTGTTGGATAGATTGGAGCTGGAGGATAATCCGGTATTGGTGGTTGCTTATTAATATTCTCTTCGGTGAAGGTAGGAGTAAAAAAGGAGGGGGCTTATTGTAAAAAACGTCCTGAAAACCTCCTTTAAAGCTTTCATGAAGTGTCTCCCGGACGGTTGTCTCCCGAACAAAAAACGGATCAGTTTCCAGTCTATTGCCGCGAGGTGCGCAGAAAATTCCCCTAAAGTATCGGTTTATCGCTCTGAAGTTTACCTTCGTTACCCATGAAGTCAGACTTCAGAGCAACGAAGTTCCGGGTCAGCACGATGAAGTCCGGCTTCATGGAAATAAGGTGCCAGGTCTTTCCAGAATCCTCTTCTGCTCCTTCCCATATTTCCATATCCCTTCCCTTTGTTGTTTCAAATATTCGATTCTCCGGGAGTTCAGCTTTATCGGAATGTCAGCAAGAATATATTATGGATTGACAATTGTCCTGCTATTAAAACGAGCCGCCCAGCTCGTTTGTCCGTATGTCATAAAAAACGTTGTCCTGGTAGCTAAATGTCAAACAGGAATAATGTTTTTTTTGTGGTGAAATAGAAAAAAGGGGGTTATTGTAAAAAATGCAATTTCAACAATGGTGCGCCTCAATTTATATGAATTTTGAATGATTAAACTTATGATTAAGTAATTGCCGTAAAAAAATTTCGGATTGTTGAAGGCAATACATATCTTTGTAATTTCACATGAAGACATAGAAGCTGATATCCGAAGTATTGAGCGAGATACGGACGGATTGTTGAACGAGATTCTAACACGATAATTTGTAGGAGGTTTTGATGATGAATAAGAATAAATCCAATCAAGAACAGACATATATTACCCAAAGTCGCGATATAATATTGGATAAGGAATATATACATTGGGTTGATGAATTGGGAAGCCGTTACGAAAGGGCACGGGTTCGGGCTGTGGTAAAGGTTAACGGGGAAAAACTGTTATGGAATTGGCAGACCGGTCGTGATCTCGTGATGCGTAAGGCTGAGGAAAAATGGGGAGCGGGTGTAGTAGAGCAACTGAGCCTTGATTTGCAAAGCAGATACCCTGGCGAGAAAGGTTTTGGGGCGGATAATCTATGGGCTATGAAGCGTTGGTATCTCTTCTACACCGAGAAACTTGAACAGTCCGTTCAAGAATTGCTAAACATTGACAATCAGTCAAATGAAAGGCTTAGCTAATTGGGTAATGTCATTCATGAAACAAACGTCGTAGAGGGCGTTCCGTTTCCCGAATTGTTTGATAAATTTCTACGTCAGTGCTGTAGATGACCTACTGAAAAATGACAGCGACAATCCTACCATTGGCCTTCTTATTTGTAGTGATATGAATACCACAGAAGTACAGTATGCTTTTCGCGGTGTGAACACCCCCATAGGGGTATCCACTTATTCGGATGTTCAGATAGAGGAAATGAAGAAGCAATTGCCTACAGTGGAACAACTGCAAGAGCGCATCAAATTGCTTGAATTTGAATTGAGAAAACACTCGTCTGAAAAGAATACAAGATAACATCATTTTCATCTTCTGAGTTATCATAACGATATAATAGTGCAAAGTTAACAAACAAACAACAACAATAACAACAACTACAAATCCTCAATCAATCACGATTTTTTAACTAATTCTCATCTGTTGTACCTTTATCTTTTTAATCAAATAGATAAAGGCTTATGCGAAAGAAAGATTTTAGTGAAAGTATGCAGTCGCTGGAAAGGCGCAAGCGGGAGGCGGGTGCTGAGAGTACGGCGGACTTGTACAGGGCGGTGCGGAACTGGTTTGGACGCTACTGCATGAAGGAGAGGCTGTCGTTGCAGGATGTGGGCAGATGCCAGCCACGAGACCTACAAAAGGGCTTTGGCCCTTCATAACCGCCACCTGAAAGAGATCGGCTGTCAGTTGGGTCTTTCCGTGCCGCTCACCAGCTATGTGTTCCTTATTAGTAGAAAAAAGTATTGTGGTTAACTGCGCGGTGGCTAACTGCGCCACCGCGCAGTTAGGGACTATCACCACGACGACCGTCCTTTGTGTACAGTGAACCCGGCACCTCGCGGCGATTAGGACGGTCGTAATGGCGATTAGGACGGTCGCGGTGGAAACTATGTGCCGGCTTTCCTAAAAATACCCTCTTTATCCTTACCCTATTCCTGTCCCATCCCCTTCCTCTTTTCAAATATTCGATTCTTCGGGAGTTGAGCATTGTCGGAATGTACAGAAGGCTCTGTTCCGCTTTGACAAATGTCATGCTTTTTGGACGGGCTGCGCAGGCCGTCGGTCCGTTTGTCACGAAAAGCGTTGTTCCGGTAACGAAAAGTCAAACTCAAATCGTACATTTTTTCGGGTGAAATAGAAAAATAGGGGGTTATTGTAAATCTCCGTTTTTATGCGGAAAGCAAGAGCCAATAATTTGTTAATAAAATGATATGGATATAAGGGAAGTTTTTTGTATCATTGCACCTGTAAAGCATAGTACCTATGAAAAGACACATTCACCTTATACTATTTTTGTTTATCGTTAGCCTGACCGCTTGCCAAAAACAATCTCATATCCTCCCTCTGTTGCAGGAAGCCGAAACCCTTATGGGCAGCCAGCCGGATAGTTCGCTGTGCCTGCTGGAATCCGTGCAGTCTCCGGAAAAACTTTCGACGGAAGAATATGCCACCTGGTGTTTGCTGGTCACACAGGCACGAGATAAAAAATATGTGAAACATACCTCGGATTCGGTGATTGGGGTGGCGGTGCGGTATTTTGAGAAACAAAATGATCCGTTACGTTATGCGAAAGCTTTGTATTATAAAGGGCGTGTTTTTCAGGATCAGGGAAAAACAGAAGAAGCGACAGAATTGTTTGTTAAGGCTTTAGATCTCGGGAAAGACTGTCAGGATTATAATTTGTTGTTTCTTATCTCTTCCCGATTAGGCACTTTGTATGGTTATCAGGATTTGGCAAAGGCTTTAAAGTTTTACCAAAAAGCATATCAATATGCGATTCAGTCAGGAGACAGTTCTTGTCTTTCTTATGCTTATTCCTATATGGGAAGAGCTTATGGAATGCAGAAAGATTGGAATAATGCGATTGAATCTTATAAAAAGGGAGAGGAGATTGCTTTGGCGATAAATAATAAATCCGCCTTGTCTCTCTCTCTAAGCGAATGTGCGACTATATATAAACAAATTCGTTCTTTTGAAAAAGCAAAGGGATGTATGGATCGAGTCGCAACTACTGTATCAGATGAAAATATAAAAGGCAAAACAAAAATCTATTTGGGAATAGGTGATTTGTATCGTCTAATGAAGCAATATGATTCCGCTGCCGTGTATTTGCAAAAAGCTTTATTGTATGACAATCTTTATACGAAACGGTCCGTTTATCAATGTTTCTATTATCTATATGAAGAACAGCAAGAGTATAAAAAGGCGGTAGAGTATAATAATTTGTATTGGGCGTATGTCGATTCGATTAATAAGATGACAAACAAGGAGGCGATTCTTGCTGTTGAAGCCCGATACAACTATGAACAGTATATGTTGGAGAAAGAGATGAGAACGCAAAAAATACTGTCCCTTGTAGCTGTATTTCTACTTTTGCTTTTATGTATAGTTATTGTTTACCAACGGAGGTTGTTGAAGAAAGACAAAGAGATTCAATCGATCCGAAAGGAATTGAACTGTTTTATTGAGGAATCCGAACAGAATAAAAAAAGTATCGATCAGAACCAGCAAAAGATCAATGATTTGACCAGCCAATTGGAAGAAAAAAAACAAAAAATGGCAGACACTACTCAGTTAAAAGTTGAGAAAGAGAAGTTGGAAGAGGAAAACAGAAACCTAAAACAACGTAATGGGAAGTTACAAAAGGAGATACAATCAAAATTCATATTGTTAAGTCAGCGGGATGAAGAGTTTGCTATATATAAACAAAAGATGGAAAAGAGAGAAGCTGATCCCAATATATTAGTCCGCCTAAATAAGGAGAAGACACTTTTGCAGGAAGATGATTGGGAAGAATTACGAATAATGGTGAATGTCATTTCGCCAGACTTTACTCATCATTTATTAGATAGTTGTCCCAAATTATCAGAAAGTGACGTTCGCTTTTGTAGTCTGATTAAGTTGGGATATACATTACCTGACCTTTGTATTCTTTTAGGTGTACAGGAAGAAGCTGTTGCAAAAAGGAAATCTCGAATAAAAAAGCGGATAGATGAAGGCAAAAAGTGGAAAAAAGGAGAATTTGATGCTTATTTAAAGTCTTTTTGATAGTAGACTGTCCATTATAAAGTATTTGAGTTTAATTTAAAGTATTTGAATATTAGTGTTTTAAAGTGGTTTTTGTTGTCCTTTTTTATTAGAAGTGATTGTTATACTTTTGGACAAATTAAAAACAAAAAGAACATGAAACGAATGTTAGCATTAAACCGAGTACTGTTACTTATTTTAGGAAGCATGATCTTCCTTGTTAGTCAAGATGCCTTTGCCGGAAGTGGAAAAGATGAACCGAAAAATATTCCATTACAAGGAGAATGGGGGGAAGATATGCGTTCTGTTTCTTTTGAATATCCAGTCTCAGTTTCTTGGGACGGAACTTGTCTTTATGTGAAGAGTCTTTCTCCTCGTTCAACTATTCATGTTACATTATCTAATGGTGTAGAGAATGTCTGTGATGAGACGATTCAGGTTGGTGCCTGCCTGGAGGTTCTTTATGTAGGAACGTTGGAATTTGGAGAAACTTATCATTTGGTTTTAACCAATCAGTTCGGGGATCGGTTGGAGGGATTTGTTTTTTCTAATATATAGTAAATCTAATGTATATTATGAAAACAGTTACTATTTGAAATCTTTAAATAAGCGAAAGTGTATGTTGTATAACCTTTTATCTTTTATTAGAGCAGTTTGGTTGCCACTTCAGCAACCAGCTACAATGTTGAAGTGGGAAACTTGATCACGCATCATGAGTTTACTGATAATTATTGGAGGATTAATCATTTATTTTTTGATAACTCTAAGGCTTGTACAAAAGTACTTGCTCGATCAGTACCATATAGCTGGGTGGGGGATTTGTGATTAAGATAAGAAGATAGTAGAATAGAAACAATTAAACAATTGAATATATGAAAAAGTTAAAGAAGATAACGCTTAATAAATTAGAAGGAGAAAAGTTGTCAAATCAAGAACTTAAACTTATTGTAGGAGGGTCTAATCATACGAGTTGCTCTGGTAGTGGTTGCCAAGCAATATATTCCAGCGGTATGTGGGTAGGTTGTGCGGCTGCTGGAAGTGGTTTTTGTGTGTATGGCTAATGATTTCAAAATAGTGGGAGGAATTTCCCTCTCACTATTTTTAGGACTAAATATTAATACCTTGAAAATAAATTATTTGTTTTTTCTGCTTGTCATCTGCTGCTCATGTAACAAGCCTAAACAAGCATCTGAAGCAGGGAAGGGGATATTGGGAGCTGCGGATTCACTCGTGTATTATCCGATAGAAGACAACCGTATCGTGGTGGATCTTGATTATAGTCAAAAAGCCTCTCTTTTTGATTATTTCAGCCACATCGAATTAATACCATTGGAGACAAACGATGAGGTATTGATCGGATATTGTGAGGATCTTGTCTTCTATCAAAACCGGTATTATATTTTTGACAGGAAGCGGGCTGTTGTTCAAATCTTTGACAAGGATGGTAAATTCATTTCTCTGATAAATAAACGAGGGCAGGGGCCCGGGGAATACACGCCTAATTTGACAAGCATTTTTCTAAATTCTTTTACCAATAATATTGACATTACCGATATGGGCTGTATTTACAGTTACGATTTGACCGGTAAGCATGTGAGAACAACTCCGAGGAATATGGATGCCTCCGGTTTTTATTGGAACATCATACCTCTTAATGAGAACTTGTATGTATGTTTTGTGTTGTTATTTAATAGTTTAGATGCGTGTAAAATCAATTATTATGATGCAAAGGAAAATAAAATTCTTCATAAGGAATATGTGGAGGATGAGTTTTTAAATAAGTATGCTCAAGTTCCTACAGTGCCTCCATTTTATGAATATAATGGGACGTATTATTTTTACCGCCTTGTAGATAATCAAACTTATGAAGTGGGAATGGATTCCTTAAGAAGAGCTTATACATGGGATTTTGGGAAATATAATTATGATGCGAAAAATTTAGATTTGCCCAATGATCCAAAAAGCATAACTACTCTTCCTTATATAATAGATATACAGGGTCAAAACAATCGGTATGTAATGGCTTATATATACCTACGAGATAGTGAAAGAGCTTATTTGATCTATGACAAATCCATTGATGAATGTAAATATATTAAGCATTTTACTGAATCAGTAGGTTTTCTTCCTCGAAAAATAACAAACGAATATGTATTGACATGGTATGAACATGGTGAATTGGAAAACTATATTACCGAAGACATGTTAGATGAAAACAACCGAAAAAAATACCATGAATTATTAGATGCAAGTGAAGAAATGAATCCTGTAATTGTTAAATATTACTTTAAATAGTATGGATAAGCAATCATATGATATATTGTATTATTACCTGAAAAAATCAAAAATATTTTTTGATAAAAGAAGACTTAAGCAATTGCTGACTTCTCATCCGGATGGTAACTCCCTTTATGCTATGGTAGATACGCTGAATGAAATGAATATCAAAAATATTGCCTTAAAGTCGGATTTAAAAGGATTACAGTCCAATGGTTTTCCTACAATAGCTTTTATTATTACCGAAAAAGAAAGAAAATTTATTGTTGTTGAAGATATTTCAGATAATCAGGTTTTTTATTATGAAACAAACACTGGCAATACCAGTGAGGCAATAGAAGAATTTGTCAGGAAATGGAGCGGAATACTTTTGTATGCTGAACAAGATGAAATATTGGCTGAATTAGAACAGAAAAAAAGCATATCAGAAAAACGTTTATTGTATTGGCGGACAATATTAACTGTATTTTCGGGGTTGCTTTGTACTGCTATATGGAGTATATCTGTTGAATGGTCATCAATTTTGTGTTCTTTTTTATTTTTATGTTTGTGTGGCTTAGCAATAAGTATTTTATTAACAGTGGAAGAGTTTGGTGAATCAAATCAATTTCTTCACAAAGTATGCCATCTTAATAGGATTACTAATTGCAATGCGGTTTTGAAATCGGGTGCTTCAAAATTATTCGGATGGTTGAGCATGGCTGACATAGGTTTATGTTATTTTTCCGGATGCATATTTTCGTTGTTTATTGCAGGGATAGGTCAACAGTTAAATTCAGTTGTTTGTTTATTATTGTTATTGGCTTTATGTAGTTTTCCTTATACTCTTTTTTCATTATCATATCAGATTTTTAAAGTGAAAAAAGTCTGTCCTTTTTGTTTAGGGGTTGTGGGAGTGTTATGGATGCAAATAATGCTTTGTGTGTTTTATTGGAAAAATTTAACGATTATCCCCATGTGCTCTGTTACTGTCCTTTCCATATTTGTTGGATTTGCAATGCCTGTTATTATATGGGCGTATGTAAAACCTCTTTGGAAAGAATATATTCGGATACGTATGTACGAATACAATTATCTGCGCTTGAAACGTATACCAGCTGTTATCCGTACATTACTCTCAATAGAGCCTTGTTATTCTATGGATTATAGACCTGATGAAATACATTTGGGAACAATAGGTTCATCTATACATATTACAATTGTTATGAGTTTGGAGTGTAAACCATGTGGAGAAAGTTGGAATTTGTTATCCCGATGGCTTGTGACTTATTCTGGCTTGTTCAGCCTTACTGTAAGGTTCAGTGGTTACAAGGATGGGGATGTAAAAAATGATGAACTAATTGACGGTTTAGCAGAAATCTATAGTGAATTAGGAAGTGATGCTTTTTGTGAAGCATTAGCAGACTGGATTAAAAATAGGGATTTTCAAATATGGAAAGTTAAATACTATGCCGATAAACCTATTAAACCTCAATCAGGATCTTTACAAACAGCCTATTGGCAACGGTCAAATTTTATTACCTCTGTACCCACGGTGTTTGTTGATGGTCGTATTTTTAGGAATGAATTGAGTGATTTGGAATATCTGTTAAAGAAGTGCCATAATACATAGAATAGATATTGGTGAATATTTGATTATTAAATTTAAAAGAATATGGATGAGTGTATTAAAAAGTTAAATGAAATGCTCTTGCAGTCTGTAAATGGAAATTATCCAAATGGAATCACTCTGGGCAAAATGGGAATAAGTATTTATTTCTATCATTTGTCTATGATTGAACAAAATGAGGAATATAAAACTATTGCGGGGCAATTACTTGATGATACATTAGGTGGGCTTTTTGGAGAATCATCTATTTCGGTAGAGTATGGCCTGGCAGGAATAGCACTTGGAGTAAAACATTTAATTAATGAGGGTTTTGTAGAGGGAGATGTCAATGAGTTGCTTGAAGATATAGATGACACTATTTTTAAACGTTTGGTTTTTCCGGATCCCAGTTTGTCTATAAATAAAAGAAAACTATTGCATATGCTTTTTTATCTCAGTAAGAGGCTTGATGATCAGGTTGATGAGAATGGAAGGTATATATATAGTGAATTGATTATTCATGTTCTTAATATGTTTGTTTCAGGGTTAAATGATGACTTTTTCAACGAACCGTTATCATTTTCAATGCTTGATTTCCAATTGCCTATATTTACTTATGTTTGTGCTTGCTTATTGGTACAAAATATTTACAATGATCGTATTTATAAAATATTGGAAGAGTTCGAGCCGAAAATATTATCTCAATTTCCTGTCCTGCATGCTAATCGTTTATATTTCCTTTGCGGAATGCTTCCACTTTTGCCTTATATGAAAAGTGAAAAGTGGAAGATGTATATCGAGCTGCTTCGAAAGGAGATAGAATTACAAGTTATCTTAGAAAAAGAAATGAGTAATAAACATATTTTTATTAGCAATGGATTGTCTTTAATATATTTATTGCTTTATTATTTGGAAAATAAATATCCAGACTATAAAATATGTTATGATCCTTGGGTGTTTTATAATAGGATCATTACTTCCGAAGCTTGGAATTCTCTATTAAAAAATTATTATTTTTTCAAGATTCATCAAGGATTACTAAATGGTTTTCCCGGAGTGAAATTGGTTATTTCACAAATTAAAAAATAGAAAAATATGAAGGTTGATTTAAAAGATGTAACTTTTGTTATTCCGATACGATTAGATTCTGTTATCAGATTGGAAAACTTAATACTAACAGTTGATTGTATACAGAAATATTTTGAAACGAATATCTTTATTTTAGAAGCAGCACCTTATTGTAATGATATGATATTTTCCTTATTAAGGAATGTTTCCTATTGGTTTGTAGAAGACAAAGATCCTGTGTTTTATAGAACTAAATATCTAAATGAAATGGCAAAGAGGGTAAAGACTAATATTATTGCGATATGGGATTCTGATATCATAGTCGATGCAGAACAAATATTGGATTCCGTTCAACAATTGCGTAGTAATAATTTTGATGTTGCTTTCCCTTATAATGGAGATTTGTTAGATATTTCATCGATTTTAAGAAAGCACTATTGGATATATCGGGATATTGAGTTTCTAAAAAGACATTCAAATAAGATGCCAACCCTTTACAAAACAGGAAATATAGGAGCAGTTGGTGGAGCTATCTTGCTGAAAACAGAAAGTTATGTGATTTCGGGAATGGAAAATGAAGAGTTTTATGGTTGGGGGATGGAAGATGGTGAAAGATATTATCGTTGGTTAGAACTTGATTATATGATTTATCGAAATCAAAACTGCATGTTTCATTTGTCTCATCCGAGAGATTTAAATGGTATGTATCGGTCAGAAAATCATCGACGTAAAGCGATGGATAATGTAGATAAAATGTTGAATTATGGCAAAGAAGAACTAAAAAGGAAAATTAATCATTCTTTGTAAGGAAAAGAAATTAAGTGAAAAATAAACTCAGACTGGGGAAAGGTTGGAATTAACTTTGGGTAAAAACATACTTCATTGGATTTTATTTTGCTCGTCTGTTGAATTATATCCTGTAATTGATCTTTTTTTTTGTTCTGTTTTTGTGAAATTATAAAAATAATAAGTTTTTATATTGTGCTGAAAGTGGCTTTGAATTAATGCTATATTATATGATAAAGTAATTATTATGATTAAGTCTTTTCCTTATTACCACCAATTCGACGCTTTCGACTGCGGCCCCACCTGTCTCCGCATGATCGCGAAGTACTACGGTCGGAGTTACTCGGTGCAGTACCTCCGCGAACAGGCCTTTATTACGCGCGAAGGGGTGTCGATGTTGGGCATCAGTGATGCTGCCGAGCGGATCGGTTTTCGGACGATGGGGGTGAAGGTTACGTTAGAACAGCTCAGGACAGAAGTGCTGTTGCCTTGCATTCTGCACTGGAACCAGAACCATTTTGTCGTATTATATAAGGTAAAGAACGGAAAATATTATATCGCCGATCCGGCTACCAAGAAATTGGTCTATGAGGAATCCGAACTGGCACGTTGCTGGTGCAGTACCGTTGTGGAAGGGAAAGGCACCGGAGCGACCTTGCTCTTCGAACCAGGAACTGACTTTTACGATCGCGAGGAGGAGGATACACGGACGGGGAAAGGTTTGTCTTTCTTCTTCCGTTATCTGACTCCTTATCGGCGTGAACTCTTCCAGTTGGTATTAGGTATGTTGACAGCCAGTATCCTGCAACTGATTATGCCGTTTCTGACACAGAGTTTGGTGGATACGGGTATTCGGGATAGTAACCTTAGTTTTATTACCTTAATATTAATAGCGCAGTTGGTGATCTTCGTGGCTAAACTGTCGGTCGATTTTATCCGTAGCTGGATTTTGCTCCATGTCAATACCCGGATCAATATTGCGCTGATCTCCGATTTTCTTGCCAAGCTGATGCGGTTGCCTTTGCACTTTTTCGATACGAAGATGGTCGGGGATATTATGCAGCGCATTGGTGATCACAACCGTATCGAGACGTTTATGACGGGCTCGTCCATCTCGACGCTTTTCTCGTTTGTTAATTTTATTGTGTTCGGGTTTGTTCTGGCGTATTATGACCTGACGATATTGGGGCTGTTCTTAGTGGGGAATGGATTGTATGTGGCCTGGATATTGGCTTTTATGAAGTACCGGCGCGAACTGGATATAAAACGCTTCGCGCAGGCTGCCGGGGAGCAGAGCAATCTTTTCCAGTTGGTGACGGGTATGCAGGAAATCAAGCTGAACAATTGCGAGACGGAAAAGCGGTGGGAATGGGAACGTATCCAGGTGAAATTATTTAAAATCAGTATTAAGGGGTTAGCACTTGAACAATATCAACAGCTCGGGTCGGTGTTTTTTAACCAGACCACTAACATTCTCATTTCCTTTTTGGCCGCCCGGGCTGTTGTTTCCGGCGAGATGACGTTGGGTATGATGATGTCGTTGACCTATATCGTGGGGCAACTGACGGCTCCGATCGAACAGTTTATCGGTTTTGCGCGGTCGTTCCAGGATGCGAAGATCAGCCTGGAACGTCTCGGCGAAATCCATCAGAAGGAGGATGAGGAGCAGACACTGGCCCTGAAAATAAATAAAATTCCGGAAGACCGGACGCTCCGGATAGAGGATGTGTGCTTCAGCTATGACGGGGCGGACCGCGATTATGTATTAGAGCATGTGAGCTTGACGATCCCTGAACATAAGGTGACGGCGATTGTGGGGGCGAGCGGTAGCGGGAAGACGACGTTGGTCAAGCTGCTGCTTGGTTTTTATGAGCCGAACAAAGGGGGTATCCGGGTAGGGAACGTCTTGCTGAAAGATATGAATCCGCATGTGTGGCGTGCGCATACGGGTTGTGTGATGCAGGACGGTTTTATCTTTTCGGATACGATCGCGCGCAATATAGCGGTGGGGGCGGAGTCGATCGATAAGGAACGGCTGCTCCATGCGGTGACGGTGGCGAATATCCGGGAGTTTATCGATTCGTTGCCTTTAGGCTATAATACGAAGATCGGCATGGAAGGAAACGGCGTGAGCCAGGGACAGCGGCAACGTATCCTGATCGCCCGGGCGGTGTATAAGAACCCGGAGTTTATCTTTCTGGATGAGGCGACGAATGCGCTGGACGCCAATAATGAGAAAGAGATCATGGAGCACCTGCACCAGTTCTACCGGGGCCGTACGGTGGTCGTGGTGGCACACCGGTTGAGCACGGTCCGGGATGCAGACAATATCGTCGTGCTGGATAAAGGCCGTATTGCCGAGGAGGGGACGCATGAGGAGTTGACGGCACGACGGGGGATATATTATAAATTAGTGAAGAACCAATTGGAGTTGGGTTCGTAAGGGCGGTTCGCGAACCGCCCTTACAGGAGGCAGTTGTATGGAAGAAGGAAAAGATATAGAATTACGCAGTGAGGCAGTTCAGGAAGTGATGGGGCAGGTGCCGTCCTGGATTGTGAGGTGGGGGATTACGGTGTTGTTTGCCGTGGTGCTCACGCTCGTTGTGGGGAGCTTCTTCTTCCGGTATCCGGATGTGATCGAGGCTGAGATGACGTTGACGAGCCGTAATCCGGTGACGGAGGTGGTCGCACGGTCGTCAGGAAAGGTAAGCCGCCTGTATGTCTCTAATGGCCAGGAGGTGAAAGAGGGCCTACCGCTTGCGGTGATCGAGAATACGGCTGTGACAGAGGATGTGTTTCGGTTGAAGAAGCTGCTGGCGCGCTATGCGGAGGAGCCGGAGCGGTTCGGTTACTACCTGTTGCAGGATGTGTGGCAGTTGGGTGACATCCAGTCTTCCTATACGGCCTTGGCGGCCAAAGACCCGGCGTCGAGGGACTACCGGGCTGCGGTGGGCCAGTTGTTGGCGGCTGTAAGGCGTTGGGAGATGGACTATTGTATAGAGGCGTCTGCGTCGGGCCGGGTGCAGATGCTCCGGCAGGGCTATCCGAACTTGTATGTGACGGCGGGAGACCTGTTTGCCCGTATCGTGCCGGAGGAGCCGGGTGAATGGATCGGTCGTGCCTTGATGCCGATCGCCAGTTCGGGGAAGGTCCGTAAAGGTCAGCGTGTGATCGTGCGTTTCAGTAATTTCCCGGATCAGGAGTTCGGGATCGTCGAGGGACAGGTCTTGTCGGTCTCGATGGTTCCACTGGAAGATAATTATATGGTGGAGATTGTCTTCCCCGGCGGACTGACCACCAACTACGGAATCTGTCTTCCTGCGACGCAGGAAATGAAAGCCACGGCCGGAATCGTAACTGAAGAACTGCGTCTGATAGAGCGTTTCTTCCAACCACTGCGAAAGATTCTGAAGGAAGGGCTTTAAAAGCTTTTTGTGTTGTAACCGGTCTGTCCGGTGGCTTTTCGGGCGTGAGGGATCAATTTTCCCCCTCCCGGAAGTTTATTTATGAAAGAACAATTGATTGCGCTGTTTGGAGGCGCAAAACCTACCGTTCGCCAGTATCATGAGTTAATAAATTGTATGCCTCTTGAGGAAAGGGGCATTTTTTTTGACCGAACGTTCGGGCTTGCCTTGTCCGGATATGTGGAGTTGACCTGCCTACCGCCTGTTTCTCGTTCGGTTGATCAAGGCGAACCGCCAGCGGTTTGTGGACTATGTCCGGCAAAAGACGGTGCTGGGTGAGTTTTTGTGTGGGATGGAAGAGTTAAATTTGTTTCTGAAGGTCCTTAATTTGTTGGTAGATCCGTATAAAAATCATAAATCTTCATATACGGAAATTTCTTTTTCACTTTTACTTGCTTTTGATATGAATGTGTCTGTCAGGTATTTGACCGATAAAATCCGGTATTCCCGAATGGATTCGTACGATTTTGCGGAGCTTTTGGAGAAAAGTAGTGAGATGGATGTGTAAAGGATGATTTAGCGGGGTCTCAGTAAACGAGGTAAGCCTCGTGCCGCAGGCTCTCTTTTGCCGTCTGCTTCAGCTGACGGTTAAAAGGATTAGAGGCAAAGCCTCTTCCTCTGTGGGCTTCAGCCCCTTTAATAAAGGATTATCCCATTGGTGTTTAAAGGGGTTAAACCCCACAGAGGAATCCGTCAAAGTCGGGCATTTATTTATCCGTTCGTTGAAACGAACGGCAAAAGAGAGCCTGCGGCATGGGGCATTGCCCCATTAAAAGAACAGACCCATAAATCATCATTTATGCGTTCCTCTCACTGCTTTTTTAACGTTTTGCGGGGGCTCTATCTTTGCAGTGTGATCAAAAACAAATTATTAATCATTTAAAAATTAAAGATTATGGCTCTTAAGTACAAATTGGTTCAGAGAAGAAATTTAGGTAGTGATCAGGAAGAAAATCCTGAAAAGTTGTATGCACAGATGGTTAGTGGCGATCTGGTGACATTTGAAGAGTTAACCGAAGAGGTTGGGGACAGTACGGTTGCCGGAAGTGCCGGTGTGAAAGCTGTGTTGGATCGTCTAAATGTGGTCTTGGCGCGTCATTTGCGCAACGGACGTCGTGTGAGCGTGGGTGAATTGGGTACTTTCCGTTTGAATTTCGGATCAACGGGAGTTGTGGGTGCCGGTGATTTCAGTACGGGACTGATCCGTGAACCTCGTGTCCGTTTCCTTCCCGGAAGGGCTTTGCGCACAATGAAAAGTCGTACGAGCTTTGAACGGATTGTGCCGGAAACGGATGATTCGGGTAAGGGGGAGGAACCGGAGGAGAGACCGGGGGAACTTTGAGAATTGAAAATTGAAAGTTGAAAATTGAGAATTGAAAGATTCATAATTCAAAATTCATGAAGCGATTGACGATTCAGTTGACAATGGCAATCCTGCTCACAATGAGCGGGATTGTTTTGCTCTTCTGCGGGTTTTGGATCGATCCGCGAGGGGTGTGGATAGTAGTGTACTGGTGGCTTTCGGGGAGATCTGTACGTTTGCGGGGGCGTTGTTTGGGGTGGACTACTCTTATAAATTAAGAATTAAGAATTAAAAATTAAAAAATAAAAAAAGAGAGGATATGGGGGAGCATTTTACGGTGGAGGAGATGAGTTATAGCCGGATGCAGGTGATTTTGCGGCTTTTGGTGTTGACGTTTTTATTGTCGGGCTGTGGAGGAAGCCGGAAAAGTCTGTGCCGGGGGGATACCATCCGTATCGATTCAGTCCGGTTTTCTTCGCGTGGGACGGAGGTGTGGCAACGGGATATCCATTTCGCCGATACGGCAGTCTGGAATATACGCCGGGTTGTCTACACTGCGCCGGACAGTGTCGGCAAGCAGTACCCGCAGACAGTCACTACCTTGCAGATGGATTACCGGCGGCAGCTTACCGACACCGGTAAAGTGATGATGCGGAAACAGGATGATTATGCCGGGCGGCGGGTAGAGGCGACTGAACTTCGGGCGGAATCCCGCCGGACGATCCGTTCACCCGGTTACTTTGTATGCGGAGGGATTCTGTTGTTTGTCCTGGGCGTCTTTCTTTATAAAAGGTTGCGGAGCAGAAACTTTTTTCCTAAAAGTTCTGTTTAACAAAAAAAGAATACTAAATTTGCATCCTGATTAATTTTTAGGAATTTATAGTGAACAGATTATGATAAAGATTACATTTCCGGATAATTCCGTAAAAGAATATGCCGAAGGAACGACTGCCATGCAGATTGCTGAAAGCATCAGTTCCCGTCTGGCACAGGAAGTGCTGGCTGCAAGCGTGAATGGTGAGATTTGGGACCTGAGCCGTCCGATTAACCAGGACGCCGCAATCAAGCTTTTCAAGTGGGAAGACGAGGAAGGTAAACATGCATTCTGGCACTCGAGTGCCCACCTGATGGCTGAAGCTTTGCAGGAACTGTATCCAGGCATTAAGTTCGGTATCGGACCGGCTATCGAGAATGGATTCTACTATGACGTGGATCCGGGTGAGGCTGTTATCAAAGAGAGCGATTTCCCTGCTATCGAAGCTAAAATGCTGGAGTTGGTAGCGAAGAAAGAGGAGATCAAACGTCAGGATATTTCGAAAGCTGACGCATTGAAAATGTTTGGTGACAGAGGTGAAGAGTATAAAACCGAGCTGATCAGCGAGCTGGAAGACGGTAAGATCACGACCTATACGCAGGGTTCGTTTACAGACCTTTGCCGTGGGCCGCACTTGCCCAATACCTCTTATCTGAAAGCCGTTAAGATAATGAGCGTAGCCGGTGCATACTGGCGTGGCGACGAAAAACGCAAACAGTTGGTTCGTCTTTATGGTATCACCTTCCCGAAGAAGAAGATGCTGGACGAATACCTGGTATTGATGGAAGAAGCCAAGAAACGCGACCATCGTAAGATCGGTAAGGAACTGGAATTGTTTACTTTCTCGACAGCCGTGGGAGCCGGTCTTCCGTTGTGGTTGCCGCGCGGTACGCAATTGCGCCTGAAACTGGAAGATTTCCTGAAACGGATTCAAAAGAAATATGGTTACCAGCAGGTAATGACTCCGCATATCGGAGGCAAGCAACTGTATGTGACTTCCGGTCACTATGCTAAATACGGAAAAGACTCGTTCCAGCCGATTCACACTCCGCAGGAAGGTGAAGAGTTCTTGCTGAAACCGATGAACTGCCCTCACCATTGTGAGATATTCAAGGCATTCCCGCGTTCATACAAGGATCTGCCTTTGCGTTTTGCCGAGTTCGGTACCGTATATCGTTATGAACAAAGCGGTGAGCTGCACGGTTTGACAAGGGTACGTGGCTTTACGCAGGATGATGCGCACCTGTTCTGCCGTCCCGACCAATTGAAAGATGAATTCCTGAAGGTAATGGATATCATCTTTATCATTTTCAAGGCATTGGATTTTGAAAACTTTGAAGCACAGATATCTTTGCGCGACAAGGTGAACCGGGATAAATATATCGGTTCGGAAGAAAACTGGGAAAAGGCTGAAAGCGCTATTATCGAGGCTTGTCAGGAAAAAGGTCTGAAAGCCAAGATCGAATATGGCGAAGCTGCTTTCTATGGTCCTAAGCTGGACTTCATGGTGAAAGATGCTATCGGCCGCCGTTGGCAGTTGGGTACGATCCAGGTGGACTATAACCTGCCGGAACGTTTTGAATTGGAATATACGGGTGAAGATAATAAAAAGCACCGTCCTGTTATGATCCACCGTGCACCGTTCGGTTCTATGGAGCGTTTCGTTGCCGTGTTGATCGAGCATACGGGTGGTAAGTTCCCGTTGTGGCTGACTCCGGACCAGGTATCGATCCTGCCGATCAGTGAGAAGTTTAACGACTATGCCTACGAAGTGAAACGTCAGCTCGAAGCAGAAGAGCTGAGTGTGCTGGTAGACGACCGTAATGAAAAAATCGGACGTAAAATTCGCGATACAGAGTTGAAACGTATCCCTTACATGCTCATTGTTGGAGAGAAAGAAGCAGAAAATAATGAAGTTTCTGTAAGAAAACAGGGCGAAGGTGATAAAGGTTCGATGAAAATTGCTACCTTTGCATCGCTTTTGAAAAGTGAAATAGAGGAACAAATGAATCACTGGAAGAAAGATAACGATTAAAATAACTAATAACGAGGAGAATAAATCTTTTTGAATGAAGAATGACAGTCTGAAAGAACAGTATAGAATTAACGAACGTATTCGTGTTCGTGAAGTTCGTTTAGTAGGTGATAACGTAGAACAGGGAGTTTATCCTACTTCTCAGGCATTAAAAATTGCCGAAGATCAAGGGCTCGATCTGGTTGAAATTTCACCGAATGCTGCGCCCCCCGTTTGTAGAGTGATTGATTATCAGAAATTCCTCTATCAACAAAAGAAAAGACAAAAGGAACAGAAAGCTAAGTCTGTTAAAGTGGTCGTTAAGGAAATCCGTTTCGGACCTCAGACAGATGATCACGATTACAACTTTAAGTTGAAACATGCGAAGGGGTTCCTTGAAGAAGGTTCAAAAGTGAAGGCTTATGTGTTCTTTAAAGGACGTTCCATTCTTTTCAAAGAGCAAGGAGAGGTGTTATTGCTTCGTTTTGCCAATGACCTGGAAGAATACGGTAAGGTAGAACAGTTGCCGGTATTGGAAGGCAAACGTATGATTATCATGCTAACGCCGAAGAAAGCGGGTGCCGCTGCTGCGCCAGCCGTATCTAAACCTGCTGTGTCGAAGCCGATTATAAAGAAAGTGATCGTAACTCCCAAGCCGAAGACTGAAGAGTCTGAAGAATAATAAAGAAAGAAACCACCCGACAGAGGGTGTAAAGTTTAATAATTAAAACATATTGGAAAATGCCTAAGATGAAGACTAATTCCGGTGCCAAAAAAAGATTCGCTCTTACCGGAACAGGTAAAATCAAAAGAAAACACGCTTTTAAAAGTCACATTCTGACAAAGAAGACTACAAAGCAGAAGAGAAATCTTACTCACACAGGTTTAGTTGACCGTGTAGACGTAAGCAACGTTAAGCAGTTGCTTGGTTTGAAGTAATCTTTATTAATTAAGCGAGTTTTACAAGATTTTTATTAACCGAATGTATTTAGCAAACAAGTTCATCCGAAAGTGATGACGCTAACATTCAAAACAGATTAGTATTATGCCTAGATCAGTAAATCATGTTGCTTCAAGAGCAAAAAGAAAACGGATTT
>OGZX01000710.1_pt1 | contig 38428 bp, 31 predicted proteins | sample 1576881 | NCBI WGS metagenome assembly OGZX01 (sample SAMEA3541542, study PRJEB24748) | human gut metagenome | biome: human gut; feature: human-associated habitat; material: faeces | place: China | collected 2012 | reverse complement strand
AGCCAATCTTCATTGTTAACCTTAAATCTAATACCATGAAAAACACAGTGCAAATATAGAGCTTTTATGTTATGTAGCATACATTATCGTTTGGAAATCTCATTTATTTAACCTGATTTAACGAAAACATGCTGCAAAACATAGTTTTTACATCTATTTCATCCGTGCATCCGCTCCCCACATCAGTTTTTCGCGGAGAGTCTGGTAAAAGGTATGATTATATCGTTTAATCACTTTTGTCGTATAATCGGCTTTATTTACCCGTAACTGTATGCCGGCCGGGAATATTTCGGAACGCCCGTCGAGGGCGATCAGAAAGTATTTGTTCCGGCTTTCCACCCCCAACGTGATCGTGAAAGAATTCGGAATAACCAGCGGGCGGACATTCAGGGAGTGAGGAGCGACCGGACTTAAAACCAGATTCTCGCTCTGCGGGATGATGATCGGCCCGTTCACGCTCATAGAATAGGCCGTAGAGCCTGTAGGAGTGGAAATCACCAAACCGTCAGCCTGATAAGAAGTCAGGTATTCGCCGTTCAACGACGTATGGATCGTAATCATGGAGGAGGTGTCACGCTTCAGAATCGCGATTTCATTCAGGGCATAGTTGTAACCGTGAAAGACACGGTCTTCGGTATGCAAGCGCAACAAAGTGCGCTCCTCTATTTTATAGTAGTTCTTGAACAGTTCGTCCAGCGTATCTTCAATGTCATTGCTTGCCACATCGGCCAGGAACCCGAGGCGTCCGGTATTGATACCCAAAATAGGAATATCCTGTTTGTTCACACGGGCAGCCGTGCGCAGGAAAGTACCGTCACCTCCCAGGCTCAGAGCCACATCCAGATCAAACTCATCACTGGTCAGAATACCGGATACAGGCGGCTCATAGTTCAGGGCATCCGTAAGAAAAAGATAGAAATCACGATCCACATAAACCTCAGCTTCCAAAGATGTCAGCTTTTCAAACAAACGCTTAATAACAAGTTGCTTTTCAGCCTGATATTCACTTCCAAACACCCCGACCTTCTTCATAATTCTCAATTTTCAATTCTCAGTTTTCAATTCCTCAGATGTTCATATAATGGACCAGCTCTTCCATCCGCTGTTGCAGCAGATCGTCTACCATCCCTTTTTCCATAAAGTAATAAAGGACCGTATAGTTAAAACGCTCGAAACTACGGATTACGGGAGAAGCGTCTTCAAGATCGATCTTTATAATCAGATGCAGACGTCCGGTATCTTTGTCCGTATAAGAGAGCAAATTCAGGACATGCGCATTGTTTGCCTCGATCAGACGGGCAATATCGGTTAACGAATAGTCTTGCGGCATCAACTCCAGCACAAATACACTTCCGGCAGCTTCCGCACTGCAAAGTTCGGATAGAATATCGATCAGCTTGTCGCGCGTAATGGCACCCAGATATTCGCCTTCGGGATTCACAACAGGAAGAAGAGTCAACTGATAACGGGTAATCAAAGCCATCGCTTCATGGATATGCGTATTTTCCTGAACACTGGGCGACAGCAAAACGGGATCGCCGATAGTCGCAGCCGGATTCGACATTGCCAGCAGGTCTTTTTCAGATACCAGACACCTATAAATATTGTCACTCAACAGTGGCAGATGCTTCAATTTAAAATCATCCATCAAAGCCAGAGCATACTCTCCTGTGTCAAAACTTTTTAACACCGGAAATTCCTTCGTTATAAAATCTTTCACCAACATTCTTCTGTATATTCCCTAAATACTGCTAAATTTGCCGATACTTTTATGCAAATGTAATGAAAGAAAAAAGATATAACGATATACGATGACAAATTTAAGTGTAAACATTAACAAGGTTGCAACCATTCGTAACGCCCGCGGTGGTAATGTACCAAACGTATTAAAAGTGGCATTAGACTGTGAAGCATTCGGTGCACAAGGGATTACCGTTCATCCCAGACCGGACGAACGGCATATCCGGTACAGCGACGTATATGCCCTCAAACCGGAAATAAAAACAGAGTTTAACATAGAAGGCTACCCTTGCGATAACTTCATCGACCTGGTGACGAAAGTAAAACCGACACAGGTCACACTCGTACCGGACGCTCCCGATGCCATCACATCCAATGCTGGCTGGGATGTAAAAGCCCACTTCGAACAGTTGAGCGAACTGGTCGACACCTTCACTTCGCACGGCATCCGCACCTCTCTTTTTGTGGGAACGGAACTCGATAACATCGAGTTGGCTGCCAAAACGGGAACCGACCGCATCGAATTATACACAGAACCGTATGCGACCTGTTACCCGGTAAACCGTGAAAAGGCTATCGAACCGTTTATCGCAGCCGCTCAGCTGGCCAAGAATTTAGGGTTAGGCGTAAATGCAGGCCATGACCTGAGCCTGGAAAACCTGACCTACTTCAGCCAGAACATTCCCTGGCTGGACGAAGTTTCAATCGGTCACGCTTTGATTTGCGACGCTCTTTATTATGGTCTGAAAGAAACAATTACATTATATAAGGGTTGTTTGCAAAACAAGTAACAATAAAGGCTATCGGCCTCACGTTTCTTTTTTAACTGATTATTAATTATTCATCATTAATTAAATAAGCATGAGTATTTTACTTTCCCTACAGGCTGTAGGGGCACAAACAGCAGAGCAGATGCCGGACCTGACGGCGGTAACAGTTCCCACTGAAGCAGAAATCAATGTAATCGACCTCGCCTTTAAAGGGGGCTGGATTATGGTTGTATTGTTGTTACTGTCATTGATGGCATGTTATATATTTATCCAGCGCCTGATGGTTATCCGCCGTGCAGGCAAAGAGGATGAAACGTTTATGAACCGTATCAAGGACTATATACATGAAGGGAAAGTCGACTCGGCTTTAAACTTGTGCCGCAGCACCAACACGCCTTCCGCACGCATGATTGAAAAGGGAATCACCCGGCTGGGACGTCCGATGAACGACGTGCTGGTTGCCATCGAGAATGTAGGTAACCTGGAGATTGCCAAGCTGGAAAAAGGCTTCCCGTTGATTGCTACGACAGCAGCCGGGGCGCCGATGTTGGGATTCCTCGGTACGGTAACTGGTATGGTTCGCGCCTTCTTCGATATGGCGAATGCCGGAACGAATGTAGACGTATCCCTGTTGTCCGGTGGTATCTATGAAGCATTGGTAACAACGGTAGGTGGTCTGGTTGTCGGTATCATTACCCTGTTTGCCTACAACTATCTGGTTTCGCAGGTAGACAACGTGGTAAACAAGATGGAAGCCCGCACAATGGAATTTATGGACTTATTGAACGAACCTGCAAACTGATTATGGCTTTAAAACGAAGAACAAAAGTAAACGAAAGTTTCAGCATGGCTTCTATGACAGACGTCATATTCCTGCTGTTGATTTTCTTTATGGTTACCTCGACGGTAGTTATTCCGAACGCCATCAAGGTGACGCTCCCGCAAGCGCAGAAGCAGACTGCTGCCAAGCCGCTGACACGCGTCACGATCGATGCGAACCTGAATTACTACGTCGCTTTCGGTAGCCAGCGGGAAAAGATGGTTTCTTTCGAAGAGATCACCCCGTTCCTGCAAGAGAGTTATGCAAAAGAGCCGGAAATGTTTGTTGCCTTATATGCAGACGAATCGGTACCTTACAAAGAAATCGTGCGTATCTTGAACATTGCGAATGAGAATAAATTCAAGATGGTGCTCGCCACCCGGCCACAGAAGTAATTGAAAGTTGAAGATTGAAAATTGAAAGTTAAGTTTATAGAACAAGACCATTCAACTTTCACCATTCAACTCTCAACTGTAATAGTAGAGGATTATGAAGTTAAATAAAGATGACATATACGGTATAGCGGGTTCGGTAGCTTTCCACCTGATTATCCTGCTCATCCTGGGGTTCACGGTATTGAAGACCGTTGTTCCGGACGAGGATGGCGGCATACTGGTGAACTTCGGTAACGTGAATGCGGCAGCCGGAACTTTCGAACCGAAATATACCGGACAGGAACCCCCTCAGGAAACGACAACTCCTCCCCCTCCCGTGCCGGAGCCTAAGGTGGAAACACCCAAGGAAGAACTGGTAACGCAGGACATCGAGGAAAGCGTTGCAATCGAAGAAACCAAAAAGAAAAAGGAAAAAGAAGAGCAACGCAAGAAAGAGGAAGAAAAGAAACGGAAAGAGGAAGCCGAAAAAGAACGTATCCGCAAGGAAGAAGCCGAAAAGAAACGCCTCGCCGAAGAACAGCGCAAGAAAGAGCAGGCTATCAGCAATAAGGTGGCTGGCGCTTTCGGAATGGGAAGCCAGGAAGGTAACAGCCAAGGCGATGCCGCATCCGGAACCGGAAACCAGGGCAGTCCGTTCGGTAATTCCGATCATGGAGCTAACGAAGGTGTAGGCGGTTATGGTTCATTCAACCTGAACGGTCGTTCAATCGGTGCCGGAGGTCTTCCGCGTCCCGCCTATACAATCCAGGAAGAAGGACGAATCGTAATCAACATTACGGTAGATCCAAAAGGAAATGTTATATTTGCAGAAATAGGTAAAGGTACAAACATCGACAACGCTTCCATGCGTAAAAGCGCATTGGATGCCGCCAAACGTGCTAAGTTCAACAGCATTAGCGGCGCCAACAACCAGAGCGGTACGATTACCTATCTGTATAAACTAAAATAGAAATAATATGAAGAAAGCAATTGTATTCTTAGCGAATGGTTTCGAAGAAATGGAAGCCTTAGGGACAGTCGACATCCTGCGCCGCGGCGGTATTGAAGTTACAACTGTTTCCATCACAGCCGACCTGGTTGTAACTGGTGCACACAATGTTCCGGTAACAGCCGATAAGACATTGGATAATATAGTATTGAACGAAGCCGATGCCCTCATCCTCCCCGGAGGCATGCCCGGCGCATCCAACCTGAACAGCTCCGAACCACTCAAAGAAGCATTGCTGCAACAATATCGCGAAGGCCGTATCGTAGCAGCTATCTGCGCCGCTCCAATGGTATTAGGCGGACTGGGCCTGCTGAAAGGCCGTAACGCCACCTGCTATCCCGGCTTCGAGCCGAAGTTGATCGGCGCAAATGTCACAGGTGAAGCGGTTGAAATATCCGATAATGTCATAACCGGCAGAGGTCCAGGATTAGTCATGAACTTCGCCCTCGCCTTGGTTGCCGCAATCAAGAATGATGCCGTAGCCGAAGAGGTGGCAGCCGGATTGCTTTTGTAAGGAAAGAATTACATCCGATAACAGAGAGAGTGTCCAAACTTTTGACAGTGTTGTCAAATATTTGGACACTCTTCTTTTTGCCTCATTTTACCAATACACTGATTTTCAAAAGTGTACACAGTTTGGCACAGGCTTTGCAATTTAGTTAGTAAGAAATTAATAAACAACTAAAAAGAATAAAGTCATGAAAAAGTCAGTTTTAAAATCAGTTATCGCAGTGATCGTTTTCGTATTCGCAAGTGTAAACTTCTGTTCTGCTTCCGACTTCGCCTACAAGACAGAAACAGCAAACGGTTTAGTAATGACTAAATACATCTACAAGGTAGAAGGTGAAAACATCCTGCAACAGTATCGCAAGTACAGCTTCTCATACGATGCAAGCAAGAGAATCGTATCCAAGATTGTCGAACAGTGGAACGAGGGCACTCAAAAATGGGAAAAACAACAAGCCTACGATTACACATACAACAATGATGCTTGCAGCATTACCCTGACAACCTTCAAAGACAACAAAGAAGTCAGCAAGGACGTATGTGTAAACTCAATCCCCAACCAACAAACCGAAAGAAATACTTTAGCTGCAAAATAAAATCGCTATTTCTCAATCGCCCGTTTTTATGCTATCTTTGTCGTCGTTTTATCAAAGAGAAAAAGTGATGAATAACTTTAAAGGATTTACCTTCGGCATATTAACGTCGGCTACATTCGGTTTGATTCCCCTGTTTACATTGCCACTGATGGCAAAGGGGATGCAGTTCGATTCCATCCTGTTCTACCGTTTCCTGTTTGCGGCATTGGCACTGACTGGAATTATGGTTGTCAGGAAGGAATCGTTCCATGTGGAGAAAAGGGAAATCCCGGTATTGGTTCTGTTAGGCTTTTTCTACACAGCTTCCGCCATGTTCCTGTTCTGGGGATATAGTTTTATGTCGGCCGGAATTGCCACGACACTCCATTTTACCTATCCGATATTTGTCACCCTTATCATGTTATTGGTATTCAGGGAAAAAACATCCTGGGTAACGCTGATGGCTATTGCATTGGCCATCTGTGGAGTCGCACGCCTTTCTATCAATGAAGGGGATATGAAACTGAGTGCTTTAGGCGTTTTCATCGTGCTGCTGTCTGCCGTCGGATATGCACTTTATATCACCACCGTCAATAAATCGCGCGTGCAGAAGATGACCGGCCGCAAACTGACTTTTTATGTGTTCATTGTCAGCACAATCCTGTTTGCCGTCAAAGCAGGGACGAACGAAGGCATACAAGCGATTCCCGACACCATGTCGTTTGTAAACCTGGTCCTACTGGCCATTGTACCGACCGTTATTTCCAACATCACGCTTGTCCTTGCCGTACATAATATCGGAGGAACATTGACTGCCGTATTGGGTGCCGTAGAACCGATCACGGCCGTATGCGTCGGCGTATTGATCTTCGGCGAACCGTTCACCCCTAACCTGGCTGTCGGCATCCTCCTGATTATCATTGCTGTGACGTTAATCATTCTTTCCAAATCGATACAACATTCCTTACGGGAGATACGCAGAAAACTCGCCCATCTGAACATCCTAAAATAAATGTCATTTTTATATAGAAATTCTGTAAAACATCTGACACCCGACACCTTCTCTTACATATTACTGATAATTACATGATTATCGGACATCAGTTAGGTGTCAGGTAGCTTTTTTAACTGACATCAACTGACACCCGATCAACAAACGTATACATTCCTTTTATCCCTACCCACAAACTAACCCGAAGTAAGTGTTAAACTAATCCGGAAGTAGTAGTGAACTAAGTCACAGCATATCAGATATTAATAATAGGTAGTACTACTTATAGCCGATACGTTGTACTACCTATTGCCGATACATAGTACTACGTATGCGTAACAGGTAGTACTACATATAAACAGTTTACTATATCTTGTATAATAGTTTATAATATGTTTTGACTTAGTTTATAGTAAGAGACGGATCAGTTTCCGACAAGGGGAGTAAACGATTACATATTAGCAGGTGTCAGAAGGTGTCGGTAAAAAGGTTATCTAACACCTACCTAACACCCAACCACCACCAGATAATTATATAATTATCAGCAATATGCACGAAAAGGTGTTAGGTGTTAGGTGTTTTGATGATTTCTTTCAAATAATTAGAAACATTCAGTTCTTGACAGTTTTGAAATAGACAGACCTCGTAGGGGCGGTTCGCGAACCGCCCTTCGTGTCAACAAATATGTCCATCGTCGCTACCCGGGCAGTTCGCGAACTGCCCCTACGAAGCCTGCTATTATGATTCACAATTTCTTACAAACGAACCCTTTTGCCTACTTTACACATAACTGTGGAGAGAGCGTCTTATAGTTATGACTTACCAAAACCATAACTATAAGACGGAAATAGGGGAAGGTTCAGTTCTTGCCAATATTGATACCCTAAATCAGGACGAGATATCTCTTGCTGTCCTTATCTCATTTCTCATCAGCCGTTGGTGGTAACCATTCGTAATGTCGCCCCACCCCTCTTCTATCCAGAGAGGATCTTTGCAACAGGTCTGCTCCCACTCGCTCAACTGCTTCATCAGTTCTTGCGCCTTTTCAGGTTCTGCGGACAAGACATCGTGCATTTCCTCTATATCCTGTTCCATATTATACATGACGGAATCCACACCACGGGTTATAATCAATTTATAAGAGCCGGAACGGATAGCCCGTGTATCCATCTTACGCCAATATAAAGCATCGTGCGGATTCCCTGTCTTTTCACCCGAAAGATAAGGCAATAAGGAAACGCCATCAATCGGTTTATGCAGTTCTTCTTTCCGAATACCCAATGCATCGGTTACGGTTGCAAAAATATCCAGGGCAGAAGTCAGCCCTGCGAAACGCTGGTCCCGTTTAAAGCGATCGCCCCAAACGATAAAGAACGGGACGCGCTGTCCGCCTTCAAATTTGTTCCCCTTAAACCCTTTTAGCGGAAGGTTCGACGACTGGTTGGTCGTAGACCCGCCATTATCACTCAAAAAGAATATTATCGTGTTATCAAATTTACCGGTCGCCTTCAGTTCATCCACAATTTTACCGACTCCCCGGTCCAGCGCATACATCATGGCTGCATACTTCTGCCGGGGTTGTCCTTCGAAGCGTGCCAAGTCTTCTTTTGTCCCTTCGTTAGGGGAATGAGGGGCGGTAAAAGACATGTAGAGCATAAACGGCTGATCGCTTCCGGCTATAAACTGCTGCGCTTTGGACGCCAATTCGTCTGTAAAGTAGCCATCAAAAGAAAGTTTCTGCCCGTTATACTGATATTGTTGCAGACTGCCGTCCTTATCGCTGGTTTCGGGGTTATAGAAATAAGAGCGATGACCGGCCAGCAGCCCGTAAAAAGTATCGAAACCTTTCGCATTAGGCTGTTGGGACGGCTGAGAGCCCAGATGCCATTTACCGATACAGGCCGTGCGGTAGTCATGCCGCTTCAACAAAGCCGGAAGCAATTCTTCATCTTCCGGTATTCCATCGCCTTCCTTATCCAGATTACATTCATATCCGTAACGTTGCCCATACCGCCCCGTCAGCATCATCGAGCGGGAGGGGCTACTCACCGTTGCCGCCACATGCGCATCCGTAAAGACACAGCCATCAGCCGCCAACCGATCTATATTCGGAGTCTGGATATCTTCCGACCCCATAAACCCGAAATCCGCATAACCGGCATCATCGGCAAGCAATATCAGGATATTGGGTGTTTGCCGGTTTTCTTTTTGACCGGATGAACAGGACAGCAGTCCTGTTGCGATCCCTAAAGAAGATAATAATAGACGTTCGATCTTCATAAATTCTTTTATTTCATTATTTGTTTTTATTCTTTTTCCTCTCTACCGGTGACGGAACTTTTTTTGCATATTTGTCCCGGTCACAGACTATTTTTCCGTCCACATACTCCAACTCGGCTATCTGGATAGAGGCACGATGATAATTCCATGTATTTTCTTCCACTTCAATACCATCCATTTTATACGTACGCCCCGGGTGAGTGAAATAGAAGATAAAAGCACGATCGCCTGTCACAACCACATCACAATGCCTTCCCTGATCGAAATCATCAGGACGAAGTCCCGGTTTATTCAGTATCGTTGAATTATAAGTCCAGGAAGAAGCATCTTCCGATTCATAGCAATGCAAACCGACATACCCCAAATTACATTCATCTATAATATTCCAGTACTTATTCTTCCAATAAAAAACGATCGGTCCTTCATGCGGGACATCATCAATCTCGCATTTGCCGGTCACTTTCCAGGTTGTCAGATCCTTGCTTACACCTGTATTCGTTTTGGAATCAGGTGTCTTATACCACATCTTCCATGTTCCGTCCGACATTTGGAATGCCGAAGCGTCGATACAACCATGCGTGCCCTCTATTTCCTCCACCAAGTCCCAGTTCATCAGATCCTTGCTTTTGTAGAAGACAAGCCGTGCATCTCCACCCCAAAAAGGATGAATGCCAGGGATAAAGGTAACGAGCATGTAATAGGTATCCTTGTGCTTGAATACATCGGGAGCCCAGAAAGTACTTTGTCCCTGCATGGGTTCCGGCAGGTTCGCCGTCCCTACATAATACCAGCTTTTGCCATTGTTTTTAGTGGCGGCAATACCGATTTTGCTGCCATAGACACATGCGACTTCCTGCAAATTAGGAACATTGGCACGGCGCTGCGTATAAAACATCCACCATTCCTGACGTTCTTCGTTCCATTCGAGCGTCGGATCAGTCGGTCCGTCATAGACCGGACAGCGAAAAAGCGGAGCCGGAGCATGCTCGATGTCAAATGGCTTTTGTTGTGCAAAGATACCCACGCCATAAAACAAGGCAATCAAAATAAATAAGACTCTTTTCATGATATACTGATTAATCGATTATACATTTAATTAATAGAGGGACATCTCGCCCAGGCCGGCGCGTCCTTCAGAAACATTCTCAATGGTCAAGCGGACATATTTCACTTCCCGGTCGACAGTCATCGGCTTAAATTCCCATCCCGTGCATTCCCGTTCGTACAGAAGTTCCCAGTGTTCGCCATCACCGGATGTTTCCACCTTATGTTTATAGGAGGAACTGTCTTTCTGGAAAAGGATACGGCTGGCTGCCACATAAGTGGGGCGGTCCAGCACCAGGGTAACAACCTGAGGTAACCGGTCCTCGCCGGCAATCCACCAGCTATGATCATCATTATCTATAATGTTCGATGCCGGATATCCGTTCTGGCTGCTGCCGACCTGTACAGAGGCAATTTTCAAACGCGGCTTCTCCAGAATACGTTTTTGCCAGGAGGAAGGTTTCACGACCACATTATCCTCTTCCTTTCCGTTAAACGGGCCATGTTGCCCGTCAGTCAGGTGAGTGCCTTCGTAAGGCTTTGTCTCGATCTCGGCTTCCCCTGCGGACAGACCATCCGCTGTCGCCTTCACCGTAATCCGGCCGGCTTTCTTTGTCGTACGGATAAAAGCAAAGCCAACGCCTCCTTCCACCTTTTGCGGATTGATACCGATACGACTGATCGTGTCGCCGATCAAGACACCTTCACCGGAAACTTGAATCCGGATTTCCTGCTGTGAATTGCAGACTAAAGAACCGTTCTTATCGCAGACCTTGATGTAGACCGGAATCATATCCGAACCGTCAGCTACGGGAACAATCCCATCGGTCTTGATATCCACGACCAGATGATCGGCTTTTTCCGGAGTCGACACCCGGTGTGTCGCCACCACCTGACCATCCACCAACGCCTCAGCCTTCAATGTCCCGGCCTCATAGCCTCCGGCATCGAAAACAAAGACAGGACTGCCACCTTTCTCTACGACATGCCGGTACAGCAGTGTTCTTTCTTCACGCGTCTGCGTTCCAACCAGCTTATCGTTGCGATATAACCGAACCTCGTCACAGTTGGAAAAGACTGTAATATCCGTCGTAGAAGAAGTAAATTCTCCGGAAGCATTATAAGAGGCGATAAAGACCATCGGGCCTTCAAACAATCCCGGCTGGGATATTGATTTATCACGCATACTTTGCAACATGAAATAGCTGAACTTCGGATAACGGTTGATATCGACGACGCCACTATACATCGTCTCATCCTGGCTGCCCCGCGCATAATCGTTATAACTCCAGACGAAATGTCCGCCCATATTCGGATTCGCATCCAGCATACACCAGTCGAAATAGCCTTTACCGTTCAACTGTTCGATACGGCTACGGCACTGGCGCATCTGTTCCTCTTCGCTTTCTTTCAGGCTGACACGCGGCTTTTCCCCTACACCGTCTCCCCATTCACGGGTAAACAGCGGCTTGATCGATATGAAATCTTCCGGATAATTGCTCATCACGTCGCCATCTTTCGGGAACTTGGAGACCTGTTTGTAAAAAGCATCATAGTAAGGTTCCATTTCTGCATGCCCGAAATAGTCACCGGCGGTGTACATCTGGTCTCCCGGATATTCGGCATGCGACAATTCAAAGATTTCCTTTGCCAGAGATACCGGATAGCGGGATTCGTTCAGGGCCGTTTCCCAAAGCACGACGGAAGGATGATTCCGGTCACGGCGGATCATCTGCCGACCGATTCCATAAAGACGTTTGATAAACGTCGAATCCGGATTATAGAACTGCCAGCCCGGAATACATTCGACAACCAACAGCCCATACCGGTCGCACGCATCCAGAAACGCAGGATCATTCGGGTAATGGGCCGCACGAACCGCATTATAACCGCCGCGTTTGAGGTCGATCACATCCCGCACCTGCATCGAATTGGAAGCGGCGTCCCCGACATTGGCAAAAGCCTGATGCCGGTTGGCCCCCCGCATATACAATTTCTCGCCATTGATAAAAAAGCCATCTTCCGCCGTATAACGGATCGTACGGATACCGATCTGCTTTTCCGTTTCGTCCAGCACCTTGTCGCCGGATAAAAGCTGTGTCTGCAACGTATACAGATAAGGCGTATAAGGATGCCACAGAGCAGGCTGTTCGACGATCAGATCCTGTTCTACGGTTTTATCCGACTGCTTTTGCAAATCGACCGGCGTTTTCATCTCCGCAACTACCCGGCCTGTCGAATCCTTTAACAAAGAAACAACGGACAAAGCCTCATCCTTGCCGGTCAAATTACGGATATGAGTAGCGACATGTGTTCTTGCCTTCTCTTTTGTCACCTCAGGGAAAGTCACGAACTGACCGCCACCGGCAACAATATCTTCCTGCAAAGGGTCTGTTATATAAATCTTATCCGTTATCTCCATCCGGACATCCCGGTAGATCCCGCTGTAATAATAGAAATCCATCTTATCCTGCGGTTTCCCCGGAGGGGTCAGCGGATCATATTCGGCAGAGACATGGACGGCCAACACATTATTCCCGCTCCAGTCGATACGGTCCGTCAGGTCTGCAACAAATCCCATATAGCCGCCATGATGTTCCGTCACTTTTTCCCCGTTCAGGTAAACATCGCAATTCGTCATCACACCTTCAAAAGAGACAACAATGCGTTTATCCCTATGTTTAGAAGGAAGTTTGAAATAACGGCGATACCAACCGATCCCATCATAAATAGAGTTACCGCCGCAATGCTTTGTTTCCAGCTGCATGATGTGTGGCAGAGCGGCCGGCATCCAACCCGAATCATCCAGATCCGTCCGACCACCATCTTCCACTTCTCCCCGGTAAAAAGCCCAGTCCGTATTCATATCCAGAACTTCCCTGCCGGAAGTAGAAGAAGAGCTGCAACCATATCCTAACACCACGCAAACGAATAATAAAATAAAAGAGAAAGTTTTATGCTTCATGCCATTCAAGTGTTTTTCTATGCAAAGGAAAGGGATATATTGGAAAATATCCAATATACCCCTCTCTAAAATACTATTAATAGATCAGAGTACTATTAATAACCTGTATTCTGTTTCAGATTCTTATTCTTATCAAGTGCATCCTGCTTGATCGGCAGATAGCGGTTGTGAGGAGCGAAAGTACGGCCTTCAACCAGTTCCACACCACCGATAACCGCACGTTTATACGGATCGGTTTCAGCATAGTTGATTGTTCCCGTGAAGCTTTCCAACGGAGCGTTCAACACGGTTTCAGCCACCATCTTGCCGCTTGCATCTTTCCAACGAAGGATGTCTGCACGGCGAAGACCTTCACCAGCCAACTCGATAGAACGTTCCCGACGGATCAGTTCACGCAACGTTTCTTTCGAACCGTATTTGTTCTGATCTACATCCGGCATTCCGGCGCGGGTACGAATCCGGTTCAACAGAGTGTACACCTCAGCAGACGGACCGTTCAACTCATTCTCTGCTTCCGCATACGTCAGCAAAACTTCTGCATACCGGAAAAGGATCGGTTGCGCCTTCGTTGACCAGATATCTCCATACTGAGCCATCGGATTCAAATATTTAGCCCAAGTCAAACCAGTCTTTGATGAGTTATTGGCTGTACCCGGATGATTCGGATTCGTTTTCTTTTCACCTGGTTTCTCCGGATCATCTATTTCTTTATCCAATGTATTGAGGACTGTTTTTCCACTGATGCCAACCCAATCCATACCCGGATAAAGAACTGTCATTGCCATACGCGGGTCACGATTTGCAAACGGATGAGCAGCGTCATAACCGCTACCGGCTTCCTCTTTTGTCAAACCGTTACTCATTTCGTATGCATCCACCAGATTCTTGGAAGGAACCATGGAAGACCAACCGCCATCGGCGTTGTTATACATTGTACCGACCATTCCGTCTGCATACAGGTTTTCGTCATGTTGTACAGCGGCAATGATTTCTTTTGAATTCTGTCCGCTAACCATAAACAAATTTTCATAACTCGGGTCCAATTCATACTGTCCTAAGTCCATGATAGCCTTAGCAGCCTCTTTCGCACGCTGATAGTCGGCATAATAGAGAGCGGAACGCATCTTGATAGCCAGAGCCGTACCCTTAGCGATATAACCGCTTGCAGCAGGAGCATCGTCTAACATCGGAATGGCAGCATCCAGTTCGTCATAGACAAACTTTTTAACCTCTTCTTCCGTATTACGGGGAACTTGTGCTTCTTCAGCCGTTTCGTAAGACTCGATGATAGGCACACCGCCATACAACCAGTTCATATTAAAATAGTTGTAAGCACGAATCGTTTTCACCTGTGCAATCATATTGTCTTTTGCCTTTGCATCTGCAAATTCAACATTCTGGATGTTGGTCAGGAAGTCGTTACAACGACGGATCATGCCGAATTTATAATAGTCTGCAACCTGGTTACTGGCAGTCATACTACCATTACCAATATTTCGATAATTTTCGTGGACGTGGAAATTAAAACCGAAATCGGATGCACAATCCCAATAAAAAATTCCCGTTTCATCTGCCCAGCCATCATAACAACCGATCAAAAACTTTTCAGCATCTGCTTCTGTCTTCCAAGTTGTGCTGGGAGACAATGCGTCATGAGGAATCGTATCCAAAAAGTCCGAACAGGAAGTTCCGACCAATGCCATCCCGGCCAGCATATATACTAATATACGTTTCATATTTTATTCTTTATTTTAATCTTAAATAATCGTTCTTATCAGAATGTCACATTCACACCAAAAGCATGTGTTTGAGTCAGCGGGAAGCTGGATCCACGTTCATCTCCTACTTCCGGATCGATGTTGACAAGCATATTATGGATTGTAAACAGGTTTTCTACAGAGTAGTAGAAACGAACGTTTTCAATTCCAATCGATTTTATCACATTCTTCGGAAGTGTATAACCGAACTGCAGGTTTTTCATACGCAAATAGCTGGAGTTCTGCACCCAGAATGTAGAAATGACATTGGACGAAAGACTCGGAGATGTCACATCATACGCCACACGTGGCATCGTAGCATTCTTGTTTTCCGGTGTCCAGGCATCCAACCAGGCAGTTGCCGGATGAGAGTCGTCACCACCGAAATAGCCTGTTACTTCCTGATTAATCAAACGGTGTACACCTGCTGCACCCGTAAACAACATAGACAAATCGAAACCTTTATAGGCAGCGTTCAGATTCAAACCGAATGTAAATTTAGGATCAGAAGAACCTGCCAAGATACGGTCATCAGCCGTCATTTTACCATCTCCGTTTGCATCCTGATAGATCAGGTCACCACCTTTAAACTTCTTAGTACCGAACGGATAACCCGGCTGTGTGGAATATTTATCCATCCAAGCCTGAGCAGCTTCATCCGATTCGAAGAAACCGTTTGCCTTGTAAACGCGATAGGTATTCAACGCCTCACCGATCTGGCGAACCTTATTTCCATTGTTCGGATCTGCCGTTACACCTCCTGCATCCGGGCTCAATCCCAAATCCAACAGTTCGTTTTTGTTATAAGCAAAGTTTCCGGTTGCACCGAACGACCAATCGCCCCATTTGTTGTTATAGCTCAGGATCACTTCGACACCACGGTTGGACATTTCGCCTACATTATCTTTATAAGCATTCAATCCGAATTCAGCCGGAACCGGAACGTCCATAATGATACCGGTCGTCCTGCGATCATAATAGTCGAATGTCACATTAATCTTGTTATTGACTGTTGCATCAAAACCAAGACCCCATGTACGGGATTTTTCCCATGAAATGGTGGACAACTTATATGATTTCTGATAATAACCGGATTGCAAAGAGCCTCCTATCGGATAACTTGCATCCAGATTATAGGTATTCATCCAGGGATAGTAATCACTTAACGCATCCTGGTTACCCAATAACCCCCATGAACCGCGAATCTTCAGGTTATTCAACCAATCTTTCGTATTCTCCATAAAACCTTCTTCACTGATACGCCATGCAGCAGAGAAAGAAGGAAAATATCCCCAACGGTTACCATCGGCAAAACGGGACGAGGCATCCGAACGGATATTACCTTCCAACAAATATTTGCCTGCATAATCATAGTTGATACGTCCGAACCAGGAAATCATTGCCAATTCGCGTGTATAACCGTTGTTCTTCTGGGTAGCCGCATCTCCGGCAGCCATATCGGTCAGATCATTAGTCGGGAAATTCTTACGGAACTGTTGGTTATAGGTATAGTCATACTTTTCCGTATGCCAACCGGCCATAGCCTTCAAACCATGTTCACCAAACTGCCTGTCGAAATTCAATAAAGCATCGAAATTTGCACGATGCCAACCGGTAAAGCGTTCTTCCGCACGGTTAGGTTCCGTTTCTTTACTCGGATTATACTTGATGTACTTTTGGAAAGCACGGTAGTGCTGCTGATTGTTGACATAAGAACCTGTCACTGTTGCAACCAAGCCATCAATGATCTTATAATCGGCAGACAACGTACCGGAGAAGTTCTGGTTCTTACGGTCGACTGTCTGGTCTGCATCCAACCAGGCAAGCGGGTTACCATCTCCGATAGTACCATAAGTACCGTCATCAGCACGACCTACAATCCAGGGAGCGATACGGTTCAACTGGCGGATAATCTGATCGGAACTGGCTGAATAATCTGCATTACCATCTTCTCTTATTCCGGAAGCGTAAGAAGAAATTGGGTCGGAATAATCATTCTTGATATAAGCCAGGTTCAAACGAACCGTTAATCTGGAGTTCAGTTTCAAATCCAGATTCGTACGGGCGTTAAACTGCTGTCTGTCCGCATTCGGCAAGATACCGGTCTGTCCCAAATAACCGACAGAACCCATATATTTCGCATTTTCCGTACCGCCGCTCACACTTACATTATGAGAATGCTGTACACCGGTCCGATAGGCTTCGTCATACCAGTCTGTGTTAGGAGAAGTTCCGTTTCTGAAATTCTCAATATCCGTTTCATTGAAACGAGGGTTCAGACCTTCGGCAATCATAGACTGGCTATACAAACGGGCATAGTCGTATGAGCTGATACGGTCGATCATTTCCGTCGGTTTCTGGAAACCGACATAACCGTTATAAGAGATACGGGGCTTACCGGTCTTACCACGTTTTGTCGTAATCAAAATTACACCGTTGGAAGCCTTCGATCCGTAGATAGCAGCAGAAGCAGCATCTTTCAATACGGAAATACTTTCGATATCGTTCGGATCGACCGAGTTCATCGTTCCGGTTTCGATACCATCCACCAAAATATACGGGTCAGCCGTGTTCAACGTCCCGACCCCACGTACACGGATCTTACCTCCATCCTGTCCGGGACGGCCACCGCCTGAAGTCACCTGAACACCTGGCATCGTACCTTGCAAAGCTGTAGAAACGTTCTGTACAGGACGGTTTTCCAACACTTTGCTATCCACCATAGCAACAGCACCGGTCATGTTAATCTTTTTCTGCGTACCATAACCTACGACAACAACTTCTTCCAGTTTCTGAGTGTCTTCTACTAAGTTTACAGCCAAAGTAGCCTGTCCGGCATACTTAATTTCCTGCGTTACGTACCCGATAAAAGAAACTTGAAGGACGTCACCGTTATTCACTTCCAGTACGAAATTACCGTCCATGTCGGTAACTGTACCGTTTGTCGTACCTTTTACGACTACCGAAGCACCGGCCACGGGGCCCAGTACATCACTAACTGTTCCTTTCAAACTTTTCTGTTGCTGAGAAATGCCAACTTTGGGAGTTGCTGTCTCATTAGCCGCGAACACTGTTCCTGAGGAACATAAAGCAGCGGACAACAGCAAAAAGCTGACTGGTCTTGCGATTTTCAACATACTAACTGTTTTTTGTTTAATAATAATAGTCATTATATGAATAAGATCCAAGGAGGTGGTAAACACCGACTTATAGACTTAATACATTCATGGTATGGTGTTTATCAAAGGCTTATTCCCTCTAATGAACTTAGTTCTTGTAGGACTATGATTAATTTGGTGGGAACAATTATATTGATTCGTATTTGGCAATAAATATTTTCTCCGGCAGCTATTTGAAATTTCCCCGGCAACTAATTTGATGTTGATAACCGTCAGCCGCATGGCTGATAATTGTCAGCCACATGGTTGATAACCGTCAGCCATACGGCTGATAATTATCAACCAATAAACAGATCGGCATTAATATACAAAAATATGCCGTACATTATTCTGATTGTTAGCAATTTATTTCAATCTCATAGAGCAGGCTTTATTTGATAATACGAATCAATATAGCAGTATACAGTATATGTAAGTCTCTTTTGCTAACAAATCACCAAAGTAACTGGCGATTCCAGCCATTAAACTTGATTTATGTGTAGATGTTAATTAAAAGTGTGCTACAATAAGTCTAGAGGGAAAGACTGATATTACAAACATATTCACGTAAACTGCATAAAAGCATATAATTGTTAATTAACATTTCGAGTTCTGTCATTGATTAAAAACGATAATATTAAATTACACTTAATATATAGAAATATTAAATTACACAAGCTAAATAAAACTAAGCGATATTTAGATTTTCAAGGCTGGAAGAACTAATTTCGAATCTAAATAAGAAAAAAGGTAGGAAATAATATTTGCATTAATGAAATATTTTAATATATTTGTCACGTGATATAAAGGCGATGTTAAAATGTGTTCTGTAGACACCGTGCTAAATTTTTCTAAAAAAAAGCATGTATTGTAACAAATATGTATTACATTTGCCGCGTCAAAGAGCGTAGTCCTACAAGAACTTCGCGTTACATATCTTCCTTTTTACCTTTCCTGTATCATGCTTTTTTACAATAAGTAGTAGTCCTACAAGAACTACGCATGTGAAAGCATAAACTTTGGCCCTAATTACTAAAAAATAAGCAAGTAAGTGTGAACTGTAAAAGAGACAGATCCTCTTAAAGCCTATTCATATCTAACTATTATTAAAACAAAAAACAATTAGTATGTTGAAAATCGTAAGACCAGTCAGCTTTATGCTGTTGTCTGCTGCTCTTTGTTCATCAGGAACGATGTTTGCAGCAAACGAGACAGCAACTCCCAAAGTTGGCATTTCTCAGCAACAAGCGAGTTTGAAAGGTATCGTGGAAGACGAACTTGGTCCGGTAGCCGGAGCTTCCGTTGTTGTAAAAGGTACTACTAACGGTACTGTTACCGACATGGATGGTAATTTCGTTCTGGATGTAAAAAAGGGAGATGTGATCGTAATCTCTTTTATCGGTTACCTCACCCAGGAAATTAAGTACAACGGAGAACAATCCATTAAGGTTAACTTAAAAGAAGACACACAGAAGCTGGATGAAGTAGTTGTTGTCGGTTATGGTGTACAGAAAAAAGTCAATCTGACTGGTTCCGTATCAACGGTGAAAGCTGAAACGCTGGAAACAAGACCTGTATCCAGTGTCTCTGCGGCTTTAGCAGGACAGATGCCGGGTGTAACAGCTATCCAAAGCTCCGGTAGACCAGGCTCACAGACAGGTTCAATCACGATCCGCGGTAAGAACTCCGTGAATGCAGCAAGCCCATTAGTGATCGTAGATGGCGTTCCGGGTAGTATGAACACGATCGACCCTTCCGACATCGAAAGCCTGACCGTATTGAAAGATGCTTCATCTTCAGCCATCTATGGTGTACAGGCAGCCAACGGTGTTATTTTGATCACAACGAAGAAAGGTAAAAAAGGCGACCGGGCACGCGTCAGCTATTCGGGAAATGTAGGTTGGTCAACTCCGACTATGCGTCCTAAATTCCTGGGTTCTGCAGATTATGCCATGTTATATAACGAGGCGACTCTTAATGACAATCCGAACAATCCGCTTCGTTTCACGGATGAAGACATTGAATTATATCGCAACGGAACAGATCCTTATGGCCACCCAAATACCGATTGGTATAAAGAGACCATGAACAAAAATGCTATTGAGACAATGCATCACATTTCCATCAGTGGCGGTTCCGAAAAAACGAGTTATAGCGCATCTGTCGGTTATACACAACAAAATGGTTTGATCGATGCCAACAACTACAAACGTTTTAATGCGCGTACCAACGTCGATTCTCAAATCAACAAATGGTTCTCTGCAGGTTTGAATGTTTCAGGCTACAGAGGAACCCTGATGGACGGATGGAATAGTGTTGCCGGTATGACTCAATTTACCAACCGTGCAACCCCGGTCGAAGCAGTCCGTAATGAAGAAGGTGATTTCCTGTATCACGGAAAAGACAATCCGGTAGCACTGTTGGGGCGTGACGGCTTCAGAAGGACAATGGACCAACAGGTAAACGGTACATTATACGGGCAAGTAAATATTCTGCCGAACCTGACCGCCAAAGCGTTATTTTCAGTACGGAATGATGAAAGAAGCGAAGAAGGTTTCAAAACACAGATCGTTTATGGCGCTAAAAACGAAGCCACAACAGGACTTCGCGAAGGGTATGAAAAGCAAACCTGGTGGAATTGGTACACGACCCAGGTATTGATCAATTACAACGAAACATGGGGTAAACATGACTTGGGTTTATTGGCCGGTTTCGAGCAGATCGATCAGCGTTACAAACGCCTTGAGGCTGAACGAAAAGGTGGCGGTAATAACGAATTACAAGAATCGTTGAGCACACTGGATGCATCTTCGCAGACCAACAAAGAATCAAGATATGAGATTGCCCACCGTTCATATTTCGGACGTGCCCAGTATAGCTTTGCCGATAGATATCTGTTCGAAGCCAATGTACGTATAGACGGTTCTTCCCGTTTTGCTTCCGGTAACCGCTGGGGTACTTTCCCTGCCTTCTCTGCCGGTTGGAGAATCACTGAGGAAGAATTTATGAAAAATGCGGGTATCGATTGGTTGAGTAATTTGAAATTACGCGCAGGCTGGGGACAAACAGGTAACGAAGAGTTGAAAGATGAAGAAGCCTACCTGACTGTACCTTCATACGCCTACGAAAAATACATGTTCGGAAATTCCCTTTATTCTACAGCCTATGAAAGTCGCTATGCTAATAAAGACTTGAAATGGGCGACAGTAACAAGTATCGAAGGTGCTATCGAAGCCTCTTTCTTGAATAACAAAATAGGATTCGAACTGGCCGGGTATAAGAAAACGACTAATGACATGTTGTTGCTTTTACCTGTACAAGGAATCTTTGGTCTGGATGCCCCCAGACAGAATGCTGGCCAGGTACAAAATACCGGATTCGATTTGAGTATTTTCCATAACAATTCTATCAGCAAGGATTTCCGCTATGACATCAATTTCAATATTGCCTATGTTCACAACAAATTAACAGACTTAAAAGGTACTGAAGGAAAAGAACCTGGTGATGGTAGAGATAACTTCTGGTTCCTGGAAGGCTACTCTATCGGTTCATACTACGGATATGAGGCTGACGGGCTGTTCAATTCTCCTGAAGAAGTGGCAGCAGGTCCGACTCGTACCGGTACAGAACAACCGGGTGATATCCGCTACAAAGACTTGAACGGTGACGGAAAAATCGATGCTGCTAACGACCGTAAAGTGATCGGTAAAGAATTCCCAAGTTGGACAGCCGGTTTAGGTGCCAATTTATATTACAAAGATTTTGATTTGTCGTTCTTCTTCCAAGGAGCATTTGACGTAGACGCTTACGTTAATGGTGAAGCAGCTTATGCTTTCTTTAACGGAGGTAAAGTTTTGGAACGCCACCTGGATCGTTGGACACCGACCAACCATAATGCCTCATATCCACGTATTACAATGGCAGATCAGATCAACTACCAGTTCTCTTCTTATTGGTTGCAAGACGCTTCTTATGTCCGCTTGAAAAACCTGACGATCGGCTATAACATACCGAAAGCATTACTAAGCAAGATCAATCTGGATCGAGTAAAAGTATTCCTGACAGGTGAAAACTTGTTCACGATTACCGGAATGGATTCACTTGACCCGGAATCAGCACCGTCCAATGCTCGCGGAGGTTTATACTCGAACGTAAGAAAAATATCAATCGGTCTTAAAGTAGGTTTTTAAATAACAGATTATAATATAGAAATATGAAAAAGAATTTTATATACATAGCTCTTCTGGCTATCACATTATTCGGTTTCAGTTCATGCAGCGATTTCTTAGATCGTATACCGGATGATGAACTGTCTGACGGTAGCTTCTGGAAAACCCCCAATGATGCAAAAATGTTTATTGCCGATGTATATCGCCAGGTTATGCCAGGAAAATATAATGGAGATGTTGACGGTGATATCGAGTCCGATAATGCCGTACACGGTATCAAATGGGCGGCTGGAAATGTATCAAAAGGTATTTACGACCCGGCTGATATGGGATGGAGTGATGATTACAAAGCGATTCGTGCCTGCAATATTTTATTGACTAAAATAGACAATATTCCTGATTACGATCAGGCAGACAAAGAAGCAGTAATGGGCGAAGCCCGTTTTCTGCGTGGCTTCATTTATTTTGGGCTTATTCAAACATTCGGAGGCGTTCCTTATGTGGATCAACCCGTTGACCTGAAAGAAATGGGAAACATCACCCGTACACCGGTCGAAGAAGTATATGCCAAAGTAATAGAAGATTTTGACTATGCAGCCGCCCATCTGCCGGCACAATGGGGTAGTAGCGATTACGGCCGTGCTACAAAAGGCGCAGCCAACGCAATGAAAGCTCGTGCAGCATTATATTTCAAGCATTTCGATACGGCAGCTGAAGCAGCTAAGGCTGTAATGGATTCCGGTGAATATGAATTGTTTGATGCCAATAACACAGGACAATATGCTAAATTGTTCTGGGAAGAGCAGGAAGCCTGCAAAGAGGCCATCTTGGTAAGACAATTCAATGCTCCTGAACTTACCCACTACCTGATTGGTTGGGAATGTTTCCCGACAAAAGGCTGGGGAGGTATCAATCCGACCCAGAGCTTGGTCGATGCATTCGAATGTGCTGACGGTTCTCCGATTGATAAGTCAACAACCTATGACCCGGCAAATCCGTTCAAAGATCGTGACCCTCGTCTGGAAGTTTGTGTACTGCATGACGGCGAAGAAATGTATGGCGTAACAATCAAGACAGCTCCTCTGAAATCAAGTGGCTCGACGGGTGTTGCCCAGCATAACGACGCAACAGCTACCGGTTATTACCAGCAAAAATGGTTGGATCCGAGCATCGACCCGCAATCAACAGGCTGGGATATGGGAAAAGACTGGCATGTAATCCGCTATGCAGAAGTTCTATTGACTTATGCAGAGGCTAAAAATGAAATTACAGGATTAGATGCTTCTGCTTTTGAAGCCGTAAACCAAGTACGTCGTCGTGTCGGTATGCCGGAACTGCAAAACACAGATGCAAGCAAACCGACCTATTGCGGCACGCAAGACGCACTCCGCCAACGTATCCGTAACGAATGGCGTGTTGAGTTTGCCCTCGAAGGAAGCAAACGTAAATGGGACATCCGCCGTTGGGGTATCGCTAAAGATGTATTGAACGCTCCGTTCTTAGGAATGAAATACATGATGGTTGACGATCCGAATGCACCAAAAGAGGATAACGGAAAGAAATGTATCCTGTATCAGGGAGAGAACATCAAACTGACCGGTAGTAAATATGAAGATCACAACTACCTGTTCCCGATTCCGCAGGAAGAAATCGACCTGAATCCAGCATTGGTACAGAATCCGGGATATCCAACAAAGTAAATATCTAAATATTTGTCATAACAAACACGGGAGGAATCATATCCTCTCGTGTTTCATTCTTTTATGAAGTATATTCACTGGCTACTCTTTACCGCTCTTTACGGCTTGTTTCTGTTCATGTTCATGGACAGCCTGGCTTACCTTTTTCCCTATCACGAACAACAAAACCTGTTTCTGTTTTCCCACGCTTACCTGAATACATTTTTATCCGTCCCCGGCAAACTCGGGGAATATCTGGCGAACTTCATCGTCCAATTCTTTTACCTGCCTTATACAGGAAAAGTTATATTCGCGTTTATTCTGTCGCTCCTTTATCCGTTTCCGGAGCTCTGTTGCAAGCGGCTGACCGGGAAACACGATCCGCTGCATTTGGCGATCCTGCCTCCTTTGTACTTATTCGTGCAATTTGAATCGCTTGGTTTTGAAATCAGTTGGGCAACCAGCCTTTTCTGTTGTTTTTTCTTACTGTTCCTGCTATCATTTCTGCCTAAAAAGATATTCTATATAACTCTCCTGCCCTTTTTCCTGTTAACGGGCTTTGCACTGGGCTGGATATATCCGGCCGTTGCGCTTTCGGTCTGTGTGGCGACACAGCTTTCCGCTCTTTCCTTATCACGATTCGGAAAGCATAAAAAGAGGTATGCCGGTTGCAGTATTCTCTGTATAGGGATCTATGCGGCCGGGACTTTCTATATATTTATATACTCTTATAATATGCGCGAACGGTTACTGCTCGAGGCGGAGGATCATCTCAAGAAGCAGGAATGGGAGCAAGTTCTCGACTGTACCCGGAAATACAGGGGAGAAAACCAATTGAACGACTATTTCCGAAATATGGCGCTTTACCATACGGGTCGCATGCCTTATGACCTGTTGAACTATTCGCAGAGTTACGGCATCAACTCCCTCTTTTTACCCTGGACGGGCGACGCGCAGCAAAGCCGGTACGGACATTATATCTACGAACAGTTAGGATATCTGAACGAGGCGCAACGATGGGCCTTCGAGTCGCTGGTCGTCAACGGAGAGACAGCGCCCAACCTGACGAACCTGATCCGCTATAACATTGCCAACGGACGCCCGGAAGTCGCCCTTCGCTTTATCCGGGTTCTCAAACAATCTTTATTTTACCGGAAACAAGCCGGGGAATACGAGAAAATAGCCTATACCGGCCAGGTTCCCGGCCTGAAAGCGCTGCCATATACGGAAGAGAAGAAAGCCCGGTTCTCCAATATACAGAATCTGGGGCCGGAACTAATCTATATCTGTGACCAGGATTCTTCCAACCAAATGGCATTCGAATACCTGATGAGCTACCTGATATTGAGTAACCGGCAGAAACAGTTTGTTGAGAACCTGCCGCGCATACAGGCCTTCTCTTATCCCGGAATGCCGCCTCTCTATCAGGAAATCCTGAACCGTTATCAACAAAACCAGCAATAAACAAATATGACACGATACATATACATTATATTATATACACTTCTTTTCCTGACGGCTTGCCAGCCCGAACGCGTTACACCGGACAGACAGACAGAAGCCAGCCCTGTCCTTTTTCCGGATTATACAGATGTAACATTTCCCTGCAATATAGCAGCCCCTAATTTCCAGATAACAGAAGAAGGAGATGCCTTTTACATCGAAATCGGTTCTGAAGGGCAGATATTCTTCTCCCGAAAATCCCGGGACACAAATGTCCGCATCCCAGCCGGGAAATGGAAAGCCCTGGTTACCACTACAGCAGGAAAAGACTTCTACATCCGCATCTGCATCCGGAGAGACGGGAAATGGATACAATACAAAGATATCCGGAACACGATTTCGACAGAGCCGGTCGATCCGCATTTAGTCTACCGCCTGCTATATCCCGGATATGAGCTGTGGAACGAGATGGGGATTTACCAGCGCGACCTGACTTCGTATGAAGTAACGCCCATCATCGCGAATAAATCCGCCAAGTCGGAATGCATGAACTGCCATACTTTCTGCCGGAACAATCCGGAAACAATGATGCTGCACATCCGGGGAAAAGCCGGTGGAACAATCATCTCCCGGAATGGGAATGTAGAAAAAGTAAACATAAAGAAAGAAGGGATGAACAACGGCGGCACGTATGCTGCCTGGCATCCGGGAGGACGATATATCGCTTATTCGGTCAATGAGATCCAGCAATTCTTCCATTCCACGGGAAAAAAGCCGATCGAGGTATCGGACCTGGAATCAGACCTGATCGTATGGGATTGCGAAACACACCGTATGATCACCGATTCCCTCATCTACGGCCCGGAGTGGATGGAGACATTCCCGGCCTGGAGCCCGAACGGAGAAACTCTTTATTTCTGCCGCAGCAAAGCCATTACCCCACAAACACCGTTGGACAGTATTTACTACGACCTGTACAAAGTATCGTTCGATGCACAAAACGGAATCTTCGGCAAGCCGGAATGTGTTTACAACGCATCGGCCTTGCACAAAAGTATCTCTTTCCCGCGGGTATCGCCGGACGGGAACTACCTGATGTTTACCTGTTCCGGTTACGGGAACTTCTCGATATGGCATCCGGAAAGCGAACTCTATCTATTAAACCTGCAAAACGGGAATATCCGGAACATGCAAGAAGTAAACAGTGACAATGTCGAGAGTTTCCATACCTGGTCGTCGACCGGGAAATGGTTTGTGTTCAGCAGCAAACGTATAGATGGGCTTTGGGCACATCCATTCATCGCGTCTTTCGACCCGGAGACTGGATTTGCAGGTAAACCTTTCATGGTTCCTCAAGAAGATCCGGAGTTCTATAAAACATTTACCAAAACATTCAATTTACCGGAGCTTATCAAAAGCTCTGTTACAGAAAACGAACACAGCCTCAAACTAATCCGAAATAAATTGCTATCTTCGTCCCCAGATTAACTGTAAACATTAAATATTCATGAAGAAAAAAAGCTTAACAGTATTAGTGGCAACAACTCTTGCCAGCAGTGTATTATTCTCATCATGTATCGGATCGTTCGGATTATCCAATAAACTGTTGGATTGGAACAGAAACATCGATAGCAAGTTCGTAAACGAACTCGTATTCATCGCATTCTGGATCGTACCGGTTTACGAAATATCTGCATTGGCAGACGTTTTGGTTTTAAACTCCATCGAATTCTGGAGCGGAAGCAACCCTGTTGCTGATGCAGGCACAGTAAAGACGATCGAAACAAAAGACGGTACGTATGCAATTGAGACAAAGAAAGACGGCTATCATATCCAGAAAGAGGGAGAAGAAAAAGCGGTTGATCTTGTTTTCAATGAAGCAGACCAGAGCTGGAGCGTCGAAGCAGACGGCGAAGCAACCAAGCTGCTGCAGTTTAAAGGCAATGACGAAGTTGTCATGTTCCTGCCCGACGGTAAGGAAATGAATGTAGAACTGAACCAGGCCGGTGTACTTGCATTCAAGCAGGTTGCGGAAGGCTATTCTTTCTACGCCGCAAGATAATTGGTAATTGAGAATTGAGAATTGAAAATGAAAGAGAGTTTGTTTCTTCATAATTTTCAATTTTCAATTCTCAATTTTCAATTCCTAAAGTGCTAATCTAAATTAAAAATGCATATGAAACACGTGATCAAGAAAACAATGTTCGCAGGAGCATTGAGTTGTTTCCTCCTGGGCACTGCGTTGGCAGACAATGCGGTCAACCAACCGGCGAAGCCTTATTGGCAGGACATACAAGTCGTTGCCGTCAACAAAGAGGCGCCACGCTCCTCTTTCATGAGCTACGGAGACCGCACCACGGCTCTCACCTCCCGATACGAGAAAAGCCCTTTCTATTCCCTATTGAACGGTACGTGGAAATTCTATTTTGTAGATGCATACAAAAAGCTCCCGGCCAATATCACAGACCCTTCTGTCAGCACCTCCGACTGGAGCGACATCACGGTTCCGGGCAACTGGGAAGTACAGGGACACGGCACTGCCATCTATACCAACCACGGATACGAGTTCAAGCCGCGTAACCCGCAGCCCCCGCTCCTGCCCGAAGCAAACCCGGTGGGTGTTTACCGCCGCGACTTCGAGATTCCTGCCACTTGGGACGGACGCGATGTCTATCTGAACATCGCCGGAGCCAAATCGGGCTTATATGTATATGTAAACGGCAAGGAAGTCGGCTATAGCGAAGATTCCAAGAATCCGGCCGAGTTCCTGATCAACAAATACCTGCAACCGGGCAAGAACGTCCTGACGCTGAAAATCTTCCGTTGGAGCACAGGCTCCTATCTGGAATGCCAGGATTTCTGGCGCATAAGCGGTATCGAACGCGACGTATATCTGTGGTCGCAACCTAAGATCGCCGTGAATGACTACCGCGTCGTTTCCACACTCGACGATACGTATACAAACGGTATCTTCCGTCTGGCAATGGACATCAAAAACCATTCCGACAAAGTGAAAGACATCGACGTTACATACGAATTGCTGGACGCAAAAGGCAATGTGGCTGCTACGGCAGAGAACAAGTTGTGGGTAAGCCCGAACACGATTGCGACAACTTCATTCGAAAAGACTTTGGATAATGTAGCGACATGGAACGCTGAACATCCGAACCTGTATAAACTGTTGATGACGATCAAGGAAGACGGCAAGGTAACGGAAGTAGTCCCGCAGAATGTAGGTTTCCGCCGCATCGAAATCAAACAGATCGACCAGATTGCAGGCAACGGCAAGCCTTACACCGTGCTGTTGTTCAACGGACAACCGATCAAGCTCAAAGGCGTGAACATCCACGAGCACAACCCGCTGACGGGCCATTACGTTCCGGAAGAACTGATGCGCAAAGATTTCGAGCTGATGAAGCTGAACAACCTGAACTCCGTCCGCCTGTGCCACTATCCGCAGGATCGCAAGTTCTACGAGCTTTGCGACGAATACGGATTGTATGTGTACGACGAAGCTAATATCGAATCTCACGGTATGTATTACAATCTGCGCAAAGGCGGCACGTTAGGTAACAACCCGGAATGGCTGAAACCGCACATGGACCGCACGATGAACATGTACGAGCGCAACAAGAATCATCCGTCCGTAACGTTCTGGTCACTCGGTAATGAGGCAGGAAACGGCTACAACTTCTATCAGACTTATCTGTATATAAAGGATAAAGAGAAAACAATGATGGGCCGTCCGGTTAACTACGAACGCGCACAGTGGGAATGGAACTCCGACATGTACGTGCCTCAGTATCCGAGCGCAAAATGGCTGGAAGAAATCGGCAAGAACGGTAGCGACCGGCCGATTGCTCCTTCTGAATATGCGCATGCAATGGGTAACTCTACCGGTAACCTTTGGGACCAGTGGCAAGCAATCTACAAATATCCGAACCTCCAGGGCGGTTATATCTGGGACTGGGTGGACCAGGGCATTCTTGTCAAAGATGAAAACGGAAGAGACTATTATGCTTACGGTGGCGACTTCGGTAAGGATATGCCGAGCGACGGTAACTTCCTTTGCAACGGTATTGTAAACCCGGACCGCACGCCGCATCCGGCAATGGAAGAGGTGAAATATGCCCACCAGAATATCGGTTTCGAGGCTGTGGATGCTGCTAACGGCGTATTCAAGATTACAAACCGTTTCTATTTCACAGGTTTGAAAGATTACATGATCAGCTACACGGTCAAGGCTAACAATAAAGTGATCAAGAGCAATAAGATGTCGCTCGACCTGGCTCCGCAGGCTTCACAGGAAATCACGATCCCTGTAGAAGGATTGAAACCGGAAGCTGGCGTAGACTATACGGTTAACTTCGTTGTAACAACTACGAAGCAGGACGGCGTTATTCCTGCCGCATACGACATCGCACAGGATCAGTTTGTATTACCTGTTACAGCCGGGAAAACGGCTTACAAGGCAGGTGGTCCGAAGCTCGCCGTATCGGAAGAAGGAAATGCTCTGAAAGTGACTTCATCCAAAGTAAACTTCGTATTCGACAAGAAAGCCGGCGTCGTTACCTCTTACAAAGTGGGCGGCACGGAATACTTCCACGAAGGGTTCGGTATCCAGCCGAACTTCTGGCGCGCTCCGAACGACAACGACTACGGAAGCGGCAACCCGGCTCGTCTCGAGATCTGGGAAATCTCCAGCCGTAACTTCAACGTAACAAGTGCGACAGGCGAAATCGTCGACGGCAATGCGATCGTAGAGGTCGACTACAAGCTGCCGGCCGGCAACCAGTTCCTGGTAACCTATAAGATCTATCCTGACGGTGTCATGAATGTGGCAACCCACTTCACTCCGGCTCATCTGGATGGCGTGAAGATCGGTATTTCCGAATCGACTGCAACAGCAACCTTCTCACCGGGCCGCAGTAATGTCAGCGAGCGTGACAAGATGGTTGTTCCGCGTATCGGTGTCCGTTTCCGTCTACCGGTGACGATGGATCAATTAGAATACTTCGGCCGCGGTCCGCTGGAAAACTATTGGGATCGCAAAGCCGGTTATCCGATCGGACAGTATAAGAGCACGGCGGAAGCACAATACTTCCCCTATGTACGCCCGCAGGAAAACGGCCACCATTGCGATACACGCTGGATCTCATTGGGCGGCAAGGGTAAGAACCTGTTGATTGTAGCAGACGACGAAATGGAATTTAACGCCATGCGCAACTCCGTAGAAGATTTCGACGCCGGCAAGACGACAAACCGTCCGTACCAGTGGAACAACTTCACACCGGAAGAGATTGCCAACCGTCCGGAAATCGGTCCGTACGACAAACCTCGCCAGACACATATCAACGACATTACGCCGCGTAACTTCGTTGAAGTATGCGTTGACCTCAAACAACAGGGCTTGGCCGGTTATGACAGCTGGTATTCACGTCCCGAACCTGAATACACCTTACCGGCAGACCAGGAATACAAGTGGGGCTTCACTCTGATCCCGGGCACAAATGCCAACGGTGCACAGAAGAAAGCAGGTTACAGCTACAAATAAAGTAACTTTGCTAAACCATACTAAAAGCTGCTTCCGGGCGAACCGGAGGCAGCTTTTTTCTTTTTCATAAGGCTTTTTCGACAAACAACCCGGCACTAACTCGGCATTAACCCGGCACTGACTTGGCATTTTCATTCATAAAAGATGATTTAGCGGTGAGATTTGGACATAAGAACAAATGATGATTTAGCAGTGTGTTTATATCGACCGATAGTAACTCCTTCCCCTCTTGAGAGGGGGCAGGGGGTGTGTGAATTGCCTTTGATAGACAGAAAGATAACACACCCCTTATCCCCTCTCGAGAGGGGAAACAGAGACTCCCGACACTATATCACAAATACGAAACAAACCGCTAAACCATCACAACCTCCCAATAACTAATCCAAACCTCCCTATCCACTAACTCATAGATAACGAAGGACTATTCCGCAAGCTGGCTTCCGGTATAAATACCATGTAGAGGGTATTTATAATACGGTGTACATCCAATTGACTATACGATCTACATGGTATTCCATATACAGTGTAGAGGGTATTTACAGTCCATGCTTTACCGTGACTCAGTTCATCCTTAGGTATGAATTAGTAGATAGGGGGATTGGGATTAGTTGCTGCGTTGAGAAGAGATTACCGGCAGGAGTACAAAAAAAGAGGGCCGATCTTTCACAGACCAGCCCCTACACAATTCAATAAATCTTTATGAAAAAAAAACTATTTCGCGTAACTTACCGCACGGGTTTCACGGATAACCGTGATCTTAACCTGTCCCGGATAAGTCATTTCATCTTGAATCTTCTTTGCAATTTCGTTTGACAGATTTTCGGTATCCTTATCATCGATCTTGTCAGCCCCTACGATCACGCGGAGTTCACGACCGGCCTGGATAGCGTATGTCTTTACGACGCCTGGATAAGAGAGCGCCAGTTGCTCCAGATCATTCAGACGCTTAATATAAGCCTCCACGATCTCACGACGGGCACCCGGACGGGCTCCTGAGATGGCATCACAAACCTGTACGATCGGAGCCAACAACGTCTGCATTTCCACTTCGTCGTGGTGAGCGCCTACGGCATTGCAGATATCCGGTTTTTCTTTATATTTCTCACAGAGCTTCATACCTAAGATTGCGTGCGGCAATTCCGGTTCATCATCAGGCACCTTGCCTATATCGTGCAACAATCCGGCACGTTTTGCTTTCTTCGGGTTCAGGCCCAGTTCGGATGCCATTACGGCACAAAGGTTAGCTGTTTCGCGTGCATGCTGCAACAGGTTCTGTCCGTAAGAAGAACGGTATTTCATCTTACCGATCATACGGATCAGTTCGGGATGCAGGCCATGGACACCAAGGTCGATCACCGTACGTTTACCGGTTTCCACCACTTCGTCTTCCACCTGCTTTCTTACCTTGGTCACGACTTCTTCGATGCGGGCCGGATGGATACGTCCGTCCTGTACCAATTGGTGCAGAGCTAGGCGGGCAATCTCGCGGCGAACCGGATCGAAGCCGGACAACACGATTGCTTCAGGCGTATCGTCTACCACGATTTCAATACCGGTAGCTGCTTCCAACGCCCGGATGTTACGCCCTTCACGGCCGATGATGCGGCCTTTGATTTCATCGGATTCGATATGGAATACGGTAATCGAGTTCTCGATCGCCGTTTCGGTAGCTACGCGCTGGATAGACTGGATAACGATCTTTTTCGCTTCCTTGTTGGCTGTCATCTTAGCTTCTTCCATAATCTCGTTAATGAAGGAAGTAGCTTCGGACTTGGCCTCGTCTTTCAATGATTCGATCAAACGTTCTTTTGCTTCTTCGGCAGAAAGTCCGGAAAGGGTTTCCAGATGTTCGATTTCACGCTGGTGCAGTTTCTCAAGATCCTGTTTCTTTTTATCAACCAGTTCCAATTGGGCAGCCAGGTTTTCCTTGACGGCATCCATTTCGCTGTTTTTGCGTTGCAGGTCTTCCTGACGCTGGTTCAGGCTCAATTCGCGCTGTTTCAACTTAGCCTCTACAGACTGGATTTTTGAATTACGTGCGGAAACCTGTTTTTCCAGATCCGCTTTCAAATGAAGAAACTTCTCCTTTACTTCGAGGAGCTTCTTCTGCTTCATTACTTCCGACTCCTTCTCGGCTTCGCGTATGACGGCGTCATACCTCGACTTCATCAGGACTCTCATCACGAACCACACAAGCAAACCTCCAACGATGAAGGTTACCAGTGCTATGATTATGCTCATTCCCATTTTACTTATAGTTTAAATTCAGTAATATATTATATACAAAAAAAGCACTACCCTCACATGGATATACCATGCAAAGCAGTGCGGAAACGCATCTTCTTAATTCTTACAACTATTTATCCTTCAGGTAACTTTCCAGTTCATCGGTCAGTTCCTGTATCCTTTCAGTAAAGGGACTTGTGTCATTCTTCTCCTCCAACTTCACGTTCTCTACCGACAGTTGAAAGGCCACCATGGCTAACAAATCTTTTACATCCACTTCGGAATATTTCTTCCGGTACTGGTCCATCTTCGCCTTGATTTGCTTGACAGCCTTACGGGCTTCCCGCTCCTCACTCCGATCGATTCTGATACCATAACTTTTACCGGCTATCTCTACATGTATAAGAAATTTATCGTCCATCGCCTCTATTCGTTTAATAGTGCAATGCACTTGTCTACTTCCCGCACTAACTTCGACAACCGCATCCTCGCGCTTTTCATTTCCCCTTCGTTTACGGAAACAACCCGCGCCGTCAGCATGTTATCACATTTGGCATTCAACTCTCCGATTGTCTTTATCGCCTGCTGAAGATCTTCCTCTTTCTGAACCAAAAAACCTTCGAGCTCGCTGATCCTCTGCTTTTGCTTGTCGCAAAGCTCCATCAAATCGCGAACTCTCACTTCAAATACAGCCAACAATCTTTTATGATCTTCGGTCATTTCACACCAAATTCTACACAAAAGTAAACTTTAGATTTGAATAAAACAACAATCAGTTTGTTTTTTTGACAGAAAACGTCCAGAGACACAAAAGGCCGTCCAAACCAAAATCCGAACAGCCCTCCTTCTAATAGTTTCAGTTACGCTCTATTATACCAACGCAACATACAATTCACCTTCAACTTCTTCGAAAGCTAACTTGCCTTCTTTTGCCAACCAACCAAAAGCAGCATACATATCTTTTTCTGCTTTAATCTTAGTTGCTTTCTTTACTGCCTTAACACTCATTTTACCGCCTTCGTTCAGTGCTGTCCAAACAAGGCCGGCGTTTGTTCCAATCAATTCGATCATGTTTCTTTTTGTTTTGTTAATTCGTTAACGGGGGCAAATTTATAGATTAATCCATTAAAACAAAAGGAAATAGATGTTTTTTAGCATAAAAACAGGCGCTTTTTATACTTTGCAAGCATATTTAACACACTTACAGTACTATTATAGCACTATTTCCGTCCGTTTACCGGCCGAAACAAGTTCCATTTCAATGTTTGTAGCTGAAACATATTTGCTTAATAGACCTGCCGCATACTTACCGGCATCGATCAAACCGTCCAACCCGGAGTAACCATTCAGAATCATTAACAGGCTTGTGGTGTCTAACCCGATTTTGGTCCGTTCCTCATCGCTGGTCGGTGTCCCGATGCCGCCAATAGCGTCGCGATAGACGGGCAAGCCGGCGATATTCAGTTCGCCACGACCGATACCATGATAGAGTTCGCCTTCCCTGCCGACTCCCAACACCAGTTTGCCGCCTTCGATCTTGTCTGCATCAAAACCTCCTATGGAATATCCGCTGCGGATAGAAACAAGATTGATCAAATCGACCAATGTATCGACCTTATAAAGGGGCAACTCGCGAAGAATACGCCTGCGCAAGGCTTCCGCAGAAGGACGGTAACGGTTCGGATCTTTTCCCAACCGCTTATAGGCCTGGCGCGTAGCCTGAATAGGAAGCCACTTATTGATTTGTTCCAGTTTGACCGTTGCCCGGACAGCCGCTTCTTCTGCCTCGATCTCCTGCCAAAGTCGTTCATCCGGCTCCGTATTCCTGACCTGACAGGCTATCACCAGGACTTGCAAGTCCGGACAGGCGTTGGAAACTTCTTCTGATATTGAAACTTGTATCATGATTTTAAGATTTATGAGTCATAAATTGTTTCTGAGCATAATCCCGGAAAGGATACGTCCGCTTTTGATACCCAGGCGACGGGCGGAGAAGAATTCGTCGTGGTGCGTGTAGGTGCAGATTCCGGCGACTTCGATATTTGCGGCGGCAAGTCCGCAGTCCGATAGCTGCAAACGGTTGGCTTCCCAGAGGTCGATATGGGCTTTACCGGTCGAGGCATTCCGTTTTACGATACGCGAGAGATCGAAACCGGCCTGCCGGAACGCTTCTACTACCTCCTCACCTACTTCAAAGGCATCCTGACCGATAGAAGGCGCGATTCCGGCTTTCATCAACACAGGATCGGCATCATATTCCTTCATAAGAAAGCTAACGGTTTTAACCACAATCTGCTGCACTGTTCCCCGCCAACCGGCATGGACAGCCGCTATGGCTTTTACATCGGGAGCATAAAGCAATACGGGAACGCAATCGGCAGTCGAAACCGCGACACAAACATCCGGCACATTGGTGGCCAGCGCATCCACGCCATCCAGATAAATCCGCTGTTCATCCGGAGGAAGGGAGAGAAAGAAAGGTTCAATCGAGCGGACCTCCGCACCATGCACCTGGAAAGGGGCAAAAATCCTTTCGGGAGGGATTCCGATTGCATCCGAAAGAAACTTCCGGTTCATCCGGACGGCTTCCGGATCGTCTCCGCTATATTCACCGGGATTAAAAGAGGCATACGCCCCTTCGCTCACACCGCCCCGGCGGGTGGTTATAAAATGAGAGATGTTGCAATCCCCGCTTAACCCGGGAAATTGCAACATCTTTACTTTATCATTTTGAAGTATCTTCATCTTCGTCGTCCCAATCTTCGTATTCTTCATATTCCTCATCGTCGTCCGGATCATCCTCTTCAAGAGGAATAATGAAATCGTCATCATCCAGCGCAAGCGAACTGACATCGATATTCTTGTGCACGATACGCTCCACTTCATGGAAAGTTTCCTTGTTCAGTTCCTTCCACAGAAGGTCCTTCAACTCGACAATTCCCATTCCGGCAACCGAAGAAATAAAGACATGCGGAACGCCTTCCGGCAAATCTTCCGACAAAGCCTCGATCAGCTCTTCGTCCAGCATATCGCTTTTCGTGATTGCCAGCACACGGCTCTTATCCTGCAAATCAGGGTTATATTTGACCAACTCGCCTAACAGGATTTCGTATTCTTTCTTGATATCGTCCGCATCGGCCGGCACCATGAACAGGAGCAGCGAGTTACGTTCGATATGGCGGAGGAAGCGCAATCCCAATCCTTTACCTTCGCTGGCCCCTTCGATAATACCGGGAATATCGGCCATCACGAACGAACGGTTGTCGCGATAGCTCACGATACCGAGGTTCGGTTCCAGCGTCGTAAACGGATAATTGGCGATTTTCGGTTTAGCAGCCGAAACCACAGACAGCAACGTAGACTTGCCGGCGTTCGGGAAACCGACCAGACCGACATCGGCCAACAACTTCAATTGCATGATCACCATCCGTTCCTGTGCCGGCTCACCGGGCTGCGAATAACGGGGAGCCTGATTGGTCGAAGTCTTAAAGTTCCAGTTACCCAAACCGCCGCGACCGCCTTTCAACAGCATGACCTGCTGTCCGTCTTCGGTCACGTCACAGATAAACTCGCCCGTATCGGCATCATACACAACGGTTCCGCAAGGAACTTCGATCACACGGTCTTCGCCATCTTTCCCGAAACTGCGCTTGGCACCGCCCCCTTCACCGTTCGTCGCCATAATATGGCGTTCGTATTTCAGGTGCAGGAGCGTCCAGTAGTTCCGGTTTCCACGAAGATACACATGGCCTCCTCGCCCTCCATCGCCTCCGTCGGGACCTCCTTTCGGAATGTATTTCTCGCGGCGAAAGTGAGAAGACCCTCTACCGCCCTTACCTGAACGGCAATAGATCTTTACATAATCTACAAAGTTTGATTCAGCCATAAAAAATAATTATTTAATGTGCGAATATGCCAATGTGCCAATAATGATACTTAAATTGGCATATTGGCACATTGATCAATTTACAAATTATTTACTGCTTCTTTGATACGGCCGAAGATTTCTTCGACGGTACCCATACCTTTGATGGCAACATGTTTGCCTTCACCGATATAGTAGTCAGCCAGAGGAGCAGTCTGTTTGTGATAAACATCCAGTCTTGACTTGATTGTTTCCAGGTTGTCGTCTGAACGTCCCGATACTTTACCGCGTTCGAGCAAGCGTTTGATCAGTTCTTCTTCTTCAACCTGCAGGTTCAACATTACCGATACGTCCGTACCGCGCTTGTTCAACATTTCTTTCAGTGCCTTTGCCTGCGGGATCGTACGGGGGAAACCGTCGAAGATAACACCTTTGGAGTTCTCTTTGCTGTCCAGAACTTTTGCCAGCATGTCGACGATCAGTTCATCCGGAACCAACTGCCCTTTTTCGATGTAATCCTTAGCAATCTTGCCCAGTTCAGTTTCGTTCTTCATTTCAGAACGCAAAACATCACCCGTAGAGATATGGTCTACGCCATATTCAGCAATAATCAATTCGCTCTGTGTTCCCTTTCCTGAACCGGGAGCACCAAAAATAACAATGTTCAACATAAAAAGTTTGCTTTTTAATTGACAATTAAGAATGAATAATTGTAATCACTCCCTTATTGCCACCCATTATACATTAATCTAATAATTTTCAATCCTCAATTTTCAACTCTCAACTATCTTATAGATGTTCCGATATCCCCGTCCCATCTCGTCATAATCCAGTCCGTAGCCGACAATGAAATCGCCCGGAATCCGGATACCGACATAATCGGGTTTCAAATCACACTTCAACGAATCGGGCTTAAACAGCATCGTTGCCAGCTTCACATCGGCAGCGCCGTCCTTACGGAGCTTGTCCATCACGTATTGCATGGTGAAACCGGTATCGATAATATCCTCTATCAGAATCAAAGTCCTTCCCTTTACATCGGCCTGCACAGGCATGATCTCACGGACAACACCGGTCGTACTGGTTCCCTTATAGGAAGAATAGCGGGCAAAAGTAATCTCGTACGGTTCGTCCAACTGCCGCATCAGTTCGGCGGTAAACATAAAGGCCCCGTTCAGGATTCCCACAAACAACGGATTCGTGCCTTTCACATCGGCCCGGATGCGCTCCGCCACCTTTGCAATCGCTTCTTTTATCTCCGCTTCCGGGATAAAGAGTTCAAATTCTTTGTCTTTTAATCGGATCTTGTCCATATTCCGTCTGATTTTCGAGGGGACAAATGTACAACTTTTTCGGGTAAGCACAAAGAAAGAACAGACAACAGTTTCCCGAGTTCTTTTGTGGCCCCACATCGAGTACAAAAACAGAATGTGAATTATTGTATGGTTACCTGTTTGCGGAAAGTTCGGAATTTTGCAGTTTTGAAATAGACAGACCTCGTA
>OGZX01000709.1_pt1 | contig 38450 bp, 26 predicted proteins | sample 1576881 | NCBI WGS metagenome assembly OGZX01 (sample SAMEA3541542, study PRJEB24748) | human gut metagenome | biome: human gut; feature: human-associated habitat; material: faeces | place: China | collected 2012 | reverse complement strand
CCACCGCCGGTAACCTGAGTGTACAGATAGACAAACTGAGCGAAGCCGGCTACATCGAAGTCAAAAAAAGCTTCGTCGGGAAGAAACCCCGGACGACTTGCCGGATTACGCCCGTCGGCCGACAAGCGTTCGAAGATTATGTAAATGCGTTGAAGGGATATATCGATATGTAAAAATGGGACGAGAGCTGTAACCATTCGATGCCGCACATTACTATGGTTTGGGCAGGTCATAGTTATGATTTGCCAAAACCATTACTATGAGACAAGAATCCGGAAGGCTTATTATTTGGCAGATAGGGTACAATCGCACCGGAGCATGCTCTATTAATTCTCAATTTTCAATTCTCAATTTTCAATTAATATGGTATCTTTGCGGACGGTATAACATAAAAATAAGCAATATGTCAATCTCACGCTTCAATGCAGTGGAGAAAGCATCCAACCGAAAGGCAGTGGAAGCCATTACTCCCAATCAGAAAGTATCCGAATATTATGGTGAGAACGTCTTCAACCGGAAGGCTATGCAAAAGTATCTCTCCAAGGAAACCTACAAAGCCCTGACACATGCCATCGACAACGGAACCCCTATCGACCGCGAAATAGCTAACCATGTGGCTGCCGGTATGCGCATGTGGGCATTGGAAAAAGGAGTCACCCACTACACCCACTGGTTCCAACCTCTTACCGACGGGACTGCCGAAAAACACGATGCCTTCGTGGAGCATGACGGTAACGGCGGTATGATCGAAGAGTTCAGCGGTAAACTGCTCGCCCAGCAGGAACCAGATGCATCCAGCTTCCCTAACGGCGGACTGCGCAATACGTTCGAAGCCCGCGGCTATTCGGCCTGGGACCCTTCTTCCCCTGCGTTTATCGTAGACGACACCTTGTGTATCCCGACCGTATTCATTGCCTATACAGGTGAAGCGCTGGACTATAAAACACCGCTGATCCGCTCGATCGAGGCGCTGAACAAAGCGGCTAAAGACGTGTGCAACTACTTCAACGAAGATGTAAACAAAGTCATTACATATTTAGGATGGGAACAGGAATATTTTCTGGTCGACGAAGACCTCTATTCGGCCCGTCCGGACCTGTCATTGACGGAGCGTACCCTGCTCGGACACGAAAGTGCCAAAAACCAGCAGTTGGACGACCACTATTTCGGAGCGATCCCTTCTCGCGTACAGGAATTCATGAAAGACCTGGAAACGGAATGCTATAAATTAGGTATCCCGGTTAAAACCCGTCATAACGAGGTTGCTCCGAACCAGTTCGAACTGGCTCCTATTTATGAAGAATGTAACCTGGCGAACGACCATAACCAATTGCTGATGTCGGTCATGAAACGTGTTTCAAGCCGCCACAACTTCCGTGTGCTGCTCCACGAAAAGCCTTTCATGGGCGTGAATGGTTCCGGCAAACATTGCAACTGGTCGATGGGAACCGATACGGGTATCAACCTCTTCTCCCCTGGTAAGGACCGGGAAGACAACCTCCGGTTTATCACATTTGTGGTCAACTCGCTGATGGCCGTATATAAATACAATGCATTATTGAAAGCCAGTATTGCTTCGGCAACCAACGCACACCGCCTGGGAGCCAACGAAGCCCCTCCGGCAATCATTTCATCCTTCTTAGGAACACAGATCACAGAGATCCTCGACAGGTTTGAGAACTGTTCCATTGAAGACGCCATTGAAGTGGACGACAAAAAACGCCTGCACTTAGGCTTCGGACAGATCCCGGAACTGCTGTTAGACAATACGGACCGCAACCGCACCTCTCCTTTCGCCTTTACCGGAAACCGTTTCGAATTCCGCGCACTCGGTTCGTCGGCAAACTGCGGCTCGGCCATGCTGGCACTAAATTCAGCCGTTGCCTACCAGCTCCGCCAGTTCAAAGAAGATGTAGAGAGGTTGCGTGCAAAAGGAAAGAGCAAGGAAGCTGCCATCTTCGAAGTGTTGAAAGCCTATATCAAAGAATCCAAACCGGTCCGTTTCGACGGTAACGGCTATGGTGATGAATGGAAAGAAGAAGCCGCCCGCCGCGGCCTGGATTGCGAAAGCAGCGTACCTTTGCAATACGATGCTTACCTGAAACCGGAAGTCATCAAGATGTTTGAAGAAACGGGAGTTTTAAGCCTGAAGGAACTGGAAGCCCGCAACGAGGTGAAATGGGAAATGTATATTAAAAAGGTACAGATCGAAGCCCGCGTACTCGGCGACCTGTCGATGAACCATATCATCCCGGTTGTTCTCCACTACCAGTCCCTGCTACTCAGCAACATAACAAAACTGAAAGAGACTTTCGATAAAGAAGAATATGAAGAGCTATCAACCGAACCGCGCCGCCTGGTACGCAATATTTCCCAGCATGTCAATGCCGTAACCCGGATGACGGACGAAATGGTGGAAGCACGTAAAAAGGCAAACCGGATCAGTGATCTGCGCAGCAAAGCGATCGCTTATCACGATACCGTAGCCCCTTATCTGGATGAGATCCGTAGTCATATCGACGACCTCGAGCTGATGGTGGATAATCAGATGTGGCCACTGCCAAAATACAGGGAACTGCTCTTTATCCGTTAATATTAACACGTCCTAATCATATCAAAGACTGGCTTTACATAAATAAGTCAGTCTTTTTTTATGACTGATAAACATAAGTCTTTGTAGAACTTAGTTAAAATACTATCAAACTAAGTAAATGGCCCCATAATAATCATCAAATCACTTGTCATAAACACTTTTTTGTATAGTTGAACACTTGGAAATCGGGCACAATTTATGTAAAAATATTGTAACTACAATTTATTTCAATAAAAAAGTGCAGTAACACACAAAAAAACATTCTATCTCAGATATCACGTTTCTGGAACTGATAATGAAATATAACTGATTTTCATACATCAAACCCATAACCACTCTTATTAACGCTAAAATACATGTCAGATTATACACTTAATCAGCAACTTAGATACATCGCCCAAGATTAACATTACAAATCCAACATAAGAGTAAATTTTCATCAATAACATTAAAAAACGAACATAGTTCTACAAAGACTACGGCAGTTAATGCGTCAGAGTGTATTGATTTAGTCTAACTTATAAGAATGTGTATTATGATGAAAAAATTAATTATTATTTTCCAATTCCTCCTGATAGGAATCAGTATGATTGTTGCCCAGAATACGCAAGTAAAGGGAACAATTACATCAGGCGATGACGGGCTTCCCATAGCAGGAGCCTCGATCGTAGTAAAAGGTACCACGCTCGGTACGATAACAGACATCGACGGGAACTTCAGCCTGTCGGTTCCGACAAACGCTAAAATCCTCCAGATATCCTTCGTCGGAATGAAAACCCAGGAGGTGGCGGTAAAACCGGTTATTACAGTCGTGCTGCAATCGGATGTCGCCTTTCTGGATGAAGTAGTGGTCACGGCACAGGGACTAACACGTAAAGAAAAATCGTTAGGATATGCAACCCAGCAAGTAAAAGCAGAAGACCTGCAAGCTGTTCGACAGACAGATTTGAACAATGCGTTGGTTGGTAAAGTTTCCGGTATCCGCTTTTTAGGAGGTTCGGGAGCCAAGTTCGATGCAGGAAAGATCGTGCTGCGCGGTACCAGCTCTCTGACTGAAGCGGGTGGTAACGAACCTTTATATGTAGTGGACGGTATCATCACCAATGCAAACTCGATCAATATGGACGACGTGGAATCCGTCAACGTATTGAAAGGACCGGCAGCCACGGCCCTTTACGGTTCACGCGGCGGAAACGGAGCCATTATCATTACGACAAAAGGGCTTACCGGCGAAAAATCGGAAATCAACGTAAGCCACACGCTTTCTTTCGAGAAAGTGTACCTGCATAATGATATCCAGAAAGAATATGGAGGCGGTTATTACGGTGCAGACGCGGAAATGGACGTTTTCCACTATGATCCAGCCAAACACCCCTCCTACCTGCAAGCACTGGACGGCGTTCAATATTATGACTATGCCGATGATGCCAGCTGGGGACCGAAACTGGACGGACGTGAATACGCCCCCTGGTATGCCTGGGACCCGACAAGCCCTTTGTTCGGAAAAACGGATAAATGGACATCCAAAATGAATCTGAATGATTTGTTCGACACAGGTGTCACCAACACGACAAACCTTTCGTTTGCCCGTTCCGGAAAGGATTACATGACACGTATCTCATTCACCAATTCGGCACGTGACGGTGTAGCTCCCAACAGTGACGCTGTCCGCCGCTATCTTTCGGCCAAGACGCAATTCAAACCGATCGACAGGCTGACAGTCTCTTTGGATTACAAGTACACCTACCGGAAAAACCATAACGCCGCAGTCGAAGGTTATGCCGGTGCCGGAAACGTGCTTTACTCGTACCAGCAATGGGGACATACGAATGTCGACCTTAGCCAGTTGCGCGATTACAGACGCCCGGACGGCTCCTTCCGCTCCTGGAACATCACGAGCCCGACAGACCTGACTCCTCAATTCCACGACAACCCGTTTGCCCTGTATAATGAGATCAACAACACGGAGATCTCCCAGTGGAATGTATTCAGTGCAGACGCACAATTGGAATTACCCTGGAACTTCAAGGCCGGAGTCAAGATGAACGGTAATATCCGTAATCGGCGCACCGAAGGTAAAATGCCGATGAATGTATTAGGCGAAGTTTCCAACTATGAAGAAGGACAAAATTCGCTGATCGACATGCAGGTACAGGGACGGCTGACATGGGGTAACCGTTTCTTCGACGACCGTCTGTCTGTAGACGCAGCTTTATTCCTTGAAAACAGGAACTATACGTATAACGAAGTGAGCGCCTTTACCCGCGACGGACTTTTCCTCGACAAGTTCTTCAGCACGGCAGCCTCCGTAGGTCTGGCCGGCGGTAGTAACTCAAAAACGGATATGAAGGAACAAAGCATCTACGGAACCGGTACTTTCGGATGGGACGATACATATTATCTGGATTTCTCTTTGCGTAACGACTGGACTTCCACGCTGCACCCGGACAGAAACAGTTACCTGTACGGAGGTGTTTCGGCCGCCGTTATGGTGAACAACTGGATGAAAGATGTGGAATGGCTGGACTACTGGAAAGTAAGAGGCTCCATGGCACAGGTAGGTTCTACGATGAATGCATACAACGTGTATCCGACCTATAAGCTGAAAGACAGTGACGGCAACGTTATCAAATACGGATCACTCTCCAACCTGTGGAACGACACGAACCTGAAAGATCCTTATATCAAACCGACAATCTCTACCTCCTACGAAATCGGTACGGAATTCAAGATGTTCGGCAACCGCTTCTGGGGAGACTTCAACTTCTATAACCGTGACTCCAAAGACCAGATCATCAACGTCAACACGACTCCCGCAAGCGGATACAGAAGCCGTAAGATGAACGCCGGTCTGATCCGTAACAGAGGTATCGAACTTTCATTAGGCGGTACGCCGGTCAGCACAAGAGACTGGACCTGGGATATCAATGCCAATCTTGCCCGGAACAGAAACACACTGGAAGAACTGGTTGAAGGACAAGACACGTATCAGATATACTGGATGAGCTGGAGCACACGTGTCTACTCGTATGCCGAGGTTGGAAAACCGATCGGTGTGATCCGCGGTTCCACGTGGGCTAAAGATCCGGAAGGACGTATCATCCTTTCCGAACGCGCCGACCCGAACCATGTCTACGGTCCTTACGCTCCCCTGCTCGATGCAAGCGCCCAGGAAGAATTAGGTAACATCCAGCCGGATCTGACCGGAGGATTCTCTACATCCCTCCGTTACAAGAATTTCAGGTTAAGCGCTTCTTTCGACTTCCAGATCGGCGGTGAAATCGCATCTGCAACCAATATGTTCGGTGAGGGTTCGGGATTGCTATCCTCTACAGTCGGCCTCAACGACAAGGGTAACCCGATCCGTAACAGTGTAGCCGACGGCGGCGGTGTCCGTATAGACGGTGTTGTCGACAATGGCGACGGGACGTACAAACCGGTAACGGCCTATGTCGATGCGAACTATTATTACCAGTCACGCAAAAGTCTTATCTGGGAAGATTATGTTTACGATGCAAGTTACCTGAAAATGCGCGAACTGTCCGTGACTTACGATGTTCCCACAGCTTTCCTGCAGAAAACAAAAACAGGTATAAACAGAGCCAGTGTATCGTTTGTCGCACAGAACCCCTGGTTGATTTATTCCGGCGTACCTAACATCGACCCGTCCGAATCAGGTGGCGCATCCTACAATTATATTGAAGGAGGACAGGCAGCTTCTACCCGTTCCTTCGGTGTTACAGTAAATCTTACATTCTAAACTTAATAAAGAGTCGAATTATGAAATATATAAAATTTATAGCAATAGCATTGACCGGCTTAATGACATTCAGCAGTTGCGGGGATTTCGGAGACACCAACATCGACCCCAACAACCCGTCAATGCCGGATACACGTTTCCTGTTCACATACGCCTGCAAAGTCACCCCTCTGTTCACAATGGTCGGGACGTATGACCCGTGGAACCAGTTATACCCGCAATACTTGTCCGAAAGGCAGAATATCCAGTATTCCGGATATGCCATGACGGACTTCAACACGGGTCCTTATTACTACGAACGGATCCGTAACCTGAATACAATCATTTCGTTGAATACGAATGAGGAAACGGCAAACGAATCGTATGTGGTTCTGTTCGGAACGGCAGCTAACCAGATTGCAGCCTCCCGCACGTTGCGCGCATTCATTTATATGCATTTGACGGACATATTGGGAATGATACCTTACACAGAAGCTGTGAAAGGAGACGATGGTATTTTTACTCCTAAATATGATACGCAGCAATTCATCTATGAAGACCTGGACCGGGATTTATCCGAAGCATACAGTCAGTTTGACGAATCCGGCACATTAAATAAAGAGTTCGATATCCTGTACTCCGGCAATATCGCACGCTGGAAGAAATTCAATGCATCCGTACGCATGATGCTGGCAATCAAGTTGTCGGATGTAGACCCGGCAGCAGGAAAGGCCCGTTTCGCAAAGGCTTATGCTGACGGAGGTATGACCAGCAACGACGACCGTCTGGAATATAAATATTTGTCGGAAACGGCAAACCAGAACCCCCTATACGACAACATCGTGATTTCCGGTCGTAAAGACTTCGCCCCGTCCAAAACGATTCTGGACCAGTTGCTCGCCTACAACGATCCGCGTATAGAGGCGTATGCAGACCCGAACAGCAAAGGCGAATATCAGGGAGTTCCGTATGGCATTGCACAGGCTGAAATCATAAACTATCCGGATTGTGCCACTTTTGATCCTCGCTACTACCAGCAGAATTCACCGATGGTAGTCATCTCGCCCTCCCATATCTTGCTGATCGAAGCTGAAGCCGCCGTTCGCGGATGGATCAATGCCGATGCAGAGGCATTGTATAAAGCCGGTATCGCCGCTTCCTTCGGCCAATACGGATTGGAAAACCAGGTCGACGCCTATTGTGCCCAGCCCGAGATCGCATTCACAGGGTCAGATCAGCAAAAGATTGAGAAAATAGCGATGCAACGCTGGTTAGGCAACTTTATGCAGGATGGTATCGAAGCCTGGTCCGACTGGCGCCGGTTGAACGTTCCGAATCTGAAACCGGGTAGCGCCGCTACGGTAACCCATGTTCCGTACCGCCGTCATTATTATCCGGATGATTACAACACGAATGTGCCCAACTACGAAGCAGCTATAGCAGCACAGGGACCGGACAATTTCGACACGCGTGTATGGTGGGACGTCACACCGAACGAATGAGACTTTCTTATTTGTAAATAACTAATATTAACCAGGAAAGGACCTTAATTAGACACACTTTTAGCCCTTCGGGTGGGTAGTGATACCAGCTCGAAGGGCACTTTTATATAGATATGTCCCCGTTAATATAGATTAATCAACTATTTATTATACGAATATGAATAGTTCGTATCTACGATTTATTCATACTTTTGTTTTCAAATTCATTTAAGTCTATGCAAATATGAAAGTAAAAGCACTTCTTCCATTCGCTGTTATCCTGCTGGCAAGCCTTGCCGGTTGTAGCTCCCCAACTCAGCAATCGATGCAGACAAACGACGGTAGCGTCCGGATAGTCGAAAACCCAGACGGCCCGCTATATATCTGTGACCTGAAAGCGGCACACGACACAATAGACATCCCGCTTAGCGAACTGGTGGAAGACTGCCGGATCGTGCGGTTTGAGACATCCGACGAAGCGCTGTTCAAGGCGTGGTGGATACAGGTAAGCGACAACTATATCTGTATCCGGCAGGAATCCGACGTGGTAAAACTATATGACAAGGACGGGAAATTCCTTTGCAACGTGGGTGCTATGGGAAACGGTCCGGGCGAATATTCAATGACGGTCTATGATGAGATCATTGACGAACGAGGTGGCCACATATTCTTCTCCCCTTTCTACGGAAAGAAAATCATGATGTATGGGCTCGACGGGAAATGGATAAAAGACATCAATCTGCCCGGACAGGTGAATAAACCGAAGATCGGGATGAATACGGACGGCACGCTCTCCGTTGTCCACATGCCGTTCGAAGAAGGCGCTCCTTTTGCCTTCAAGGTCGATACGGACGGAAATATACTGGACAAGGTCCCGGCACGTCCTTATATGCTGGCTGATAATTTCGACGGTGAAATATTCTCTTACCGTAACACGGGAACATTCGATTTCTTTTATACAGGCGTCGATACGGCTTATACATACGATACAGAAGCAAACCGGTTGATACCGCGTTTCACTATGAACTTCCCAGGCTTTGCCCAAAAGCCTTTCCATATTTATACAGAACTTCCGAACCACGTCATGGTCAACTATTTCTCCTGGAACAACGGACAGTTTATACCGGGAGGAACCGTACTGGTGGATAAACAGAAGATGTCGTCTACACAATTCCGCCTGGTCAACGACTTCTATGGCAACCTGCCTGTTGCAAACCCGAACAGCCATTTCAACAAAGGTTGGTTCATCTTCAACATAGAACCGGGCGCCCTGTCAGAAATGATCGAATCCCATCTCGCCTCCGGAAAATGCCCGGACAAAGACAAAGTCAAACTGAAAGAACTGGCAGGCTCGTTGCACGAGAACGACAACAATCTGATGTTTGTGGGGAAGCTGAAAAGATAAAGGTTTTTTCAAAAACAAACCTCCATTTGCAAGCTTAAAACGTTACGATTAAAAAGCTTGCAGATGGAGGACTTTTGAGGTGCACATCACATCTTTCCTCCGACAGCAAATAAGATTTCCTGTCAGATATCCCGTCAGTTGCTATTCTACCAATCTATAAACTTCACAAGCTGCCATCAAAAAGCCACCTGTACCATAAACTTGCGTCATTCTTTTTTCTATCCTTTTAGGAGCCTGTCCGACCGGTTGAACCCAACCGACTTTTCCTTCCGTATCAACAGAGGCGACCAATGCTTTCCAACCTTTGATTACAACAGGCAAATATTTTTCTTTAGATATATATCCCTGATTAATACCATAAGCCAAAGCATATACAAACAAACCGGTACTACTTATCTCTGGATCTGAATAAGTCACCGGATCCAACAGACTTGCACGCCAAAATCCGTCTTCACATTGCAACTCTGCAACACGAGTACTCATTTCCTTGAATAATTTCACATAGAACGGGCGGAACATTTTATCATTTTCCGGTAAAGTCTTCAAAAGCTCTGCTAAGCCTCCCATAACCCAGCCATTACCTCGTCCCCAGAAAATCTTTTCTCCGTTCGCTTCCCTCTTCACAAAATATTTAGCATCACGGTAGAAGAGTTTTTCCTTTTTGTCATATAAATGGTCATAAGTCGCTTTAAGCTCTTTATCAGCGAACTTCATAAATGACTTGTTACCTGTAATGGTATATAAACGGGAATAAACCGCCGGAGCCATATATAAGGCATCACACCACCACCAACGGTCGCTATGCCCCTTCGTTATGTCAATATTTCCTTCCGGCTGATGGTTGACCACCCATTCACCTCTTGCCAATGTAGGAATAAGCATATATTCCTTTTTGTACCGGCTATACATGTCCAGATAAGCTTGAGCTACACAAATATCATCTGCATTATACATCCGGTTTCCAACCTGCCAGGATTCTTTATCAAAAACATTCTCCAAGTATTTGAAGTATTTGTCATTATCGCTCAAAACAGCCCAATCGAACATACCATTGTACAACACTCCATTTCTCCAACCGCGTGCCACACTACTGTTAAACGGAGCAGTTTCATAATCCCGTAGTTGCCAATCTGCGACAGCGGTTGCAACCACCTTTATAGCTTCTTTATTAAAGCCGCTGTCAAATCCTTTAGCTTTTTGGTTCACACGGATCGCAGACTCATAAGACCGGAATCCTGGATATTTATAATTATATACCCATAGTACATCCGGCTGGTTTCCTGAATGGTTACGAACTACAAACGGGCGGATATTATCTCTTTCCGAATCTTTTGTAACAGCTTCGGATTTCCAGACATTTTCACCTCCTGTCAAAGTCCACTTCTCTATTTCAAATACATTATTAATCGGACGGGAAGTATACACAACAGACGGGTTCTCATGATCCAGATAAACTCCTCCTGAATAATTTTCTTCTGTCTCCAAATAGTTTTTGTTGTTGTAATCATTCCTCATAAAACATTGGGCTGCATCCGTGATCTTTATATTTACCCATTTCCCGCCATCCCATTTTGCATACCAATAAGAATGGATGCTACATGCATGGGAAAAACGTGCATAAACCAATACTGGATTCTCATTTTTATCAAACGCCACATCCCAAATCCAAGCCTTATCAAAAGTCTTTGTTGCATCATATACCTTATCTGTCTGGCTCGGCATAACAGGACCTAACTTTTCCGATATAACAGAACCATCCGCTTTACAAAGCTTTCCATCCTTATACATCATAAAATAAATAGAGTTTGTCGCCCGGTCACGTGGATGCGCGTCCGTAAATGCAAAAAAGATTTTATTTTTATGATTAGTCGTAACTTTCATATAAGGTCGTCCACTTTCCCCATACAAAGAATCGTTCACGACTATACTAACCGGATCGCTCCATGTTTTCAAATCATCACTGTATATGCAAGTCGGTTTGAAATTCCGTCCTCTAAAGAACAAATAAGTCCGGTTGGCTTCCTCCGACAACATAGCGGCATTCGTGTAACAGACACCCAAACTTCCCGGCATTTTCGGATCGATACTTTGCAAATTCTCCCAAGAAGATATATCTGCCGGATTTTTACTTACGGCATAATAGATAGGAGAATTCACAGTCCCCCCATGTGCTGAGAAATATATAACCAGCCGCTTATCCGGCAACTCCATGACAGACGGATTTGCATGATCGTCATAATTAAATCTATCGCTCAACTTATACTGCTGGCGAAGCTGAGTCTCCGGGTCATAGCTGAAAGCCCAGATGCTTCCCTCTTTATCGACAAAGCCACCAAACATTTTATTATCCACATAAATAGCCCGTGGATCGGAAAACCAGCACCACGCCCCATCATTGGTTATAAACGCATAATCTTCTGCATAAGGAGGGGCATTCCAATCTCTCGTCTGCGTTTTCGCAGACGAGACAAAAAACATCAAAGCCAATATAGGAAACAGTATCTTTCTCATTTTACAATACATTATTCTTTCATATCCTTTAGAATTATATACTACTCACAATTATCTTACCAACCCGGATTCTGATCAAGACTCGGATTCAAGTCACGCGCATCCTGAGGAACAGGCCAGAGATACATATGATCGTCCCACACTCTCTTTTCCATAAATATATTTTCACGTTTACCCGTTTCCTTATTCATCAATGCTGCTCCGTATTGGTTTCCATTTCTAACTTTATCCCCAATACGCCAACGAATAATATCATAATATCGAAGCCCTTCAAATGCCAATTCAATGCGTCGTTCATGGCGAAGTTTTTCCCGCAATACACTTTGTTCTCCGGTATTGCCGATCAAAGGCATTCCGGCACGATTCCGAATCTGGTTGATCAGGTCAACGGCCTCCTGCAAATTACCGCCGGATTCTATCAAAGCTTCTGCACGCATCAACAAGATATCCGCATAGCGAATCAAAGTAATATTCTTATATGCCTTTGTACGATCTTCATTCTCTCCATTCAGATCCACCCATTTTGTTAACGAATAACCCGTACTCCACGGTTTGTTTTTTACATAATCCAGGCCATTTTCATCAGCCGGATCGAAAACAAAGGCTACAGCATCATTCTTAATCCATTCCCATCCGGGGGTGATAATGGTTTGCTTCAAACGCGGATCACGAAACTCATACTCGCCATACTTTCCTTCAGCATCCATAGCCTGACGCTCGGCGACATGTTTACAACCTGATGATTCGCATTCGGATATAGGATGTCCTTCTATACATTCGTATTCATCAACCATATTTTCAAGCGCCATCATTCTCCCCCATCCAGCGTACGGAGAAGCACCCGGAGAAAGATTACGATTCAAGTCATGAAGTTTCAGAGGATTAGAATACTGAAATTCAAATATTATTTCGCTATTGGCACCATCTGCCTGAGGCCTGAACATATCTTCATAAGAGGGATATAAGGCATATTTGCCACTCTTTATAACAGCTTCGGTTTGTGTCAATGCTACTTCATAATCCTTTTCAAACAGACTGATACGAGCAAGAAAAGAACGGACAACCATTTCATTGACACGGCCGCTTTCTTCTGTCGGTTTCTTCTGAATATCTGCTAAAACCGCATTCATTTCCGTCTGGATAAACTGCCAAATCTCATCTCTCGATGTACGGCCGATCTTCAATGACTCATCAACTGTCAAAAGATGATCTACCAAAGGAATATCACCGAAATAAAACATCATATCGTAAAACATCCACGCACGGATAAAACGAACCTCTGCTTTCATATGCACATAACTATCTTCCGTCAAGAAGGCTTTTGCTTTTTCCAAACCCTCCAGAACATAATTCAGTTGTGCAACTTCCTCATATTTCCATTCATCCTTTACTTGTTTAGTAAATGCAGTCAAAGAACCATCTCCCATAACATTTGTAGCACGCCAGATTCCGTTGTCCGAATAACCGTCACGATAAGGAATAATTTCATGATCAGGGAGATAATTATAACAATTATCAACCATCATTTGTGCCTGTGTTGCATCTTTCCACCAGCTATCATCCGATATCTGATGCAAGGGCGGTTTATCCAGATAGGAATCACAACTGATAAGATGACAGGCGATAAAAGCCAAACATGTATATTTAGTTATATTTTTCATGATCTTCTAATACTTAAATAATTAAAACTGAACATTTAATCCGAATGAATAAGTCTTAGCCAACGGATAAGTAAACGCATTCTCTGTCTCAGGATCATATCCCGGAACAAAATTATCAATCGTAAACAGGTTATTTGCAGAGAAATAAACACGAGCATATCCCAATCCGAGAGATGAAAGAATGCTCTTAGGCAATTTATACCCAAATTGTAGATTCTTCAGGCGGAGATAACCACCATTAATTTTCCAGAAATCAGAAGTCTCATAGTTAAAATCACCTTCTGCATTCGGTAATACACGAGGATATTTTGCAGACGGATTATTCTCCGACCAATAATCCATATGCTGTTCCATTAAAGGAGCATCGGCAAAAGGACGAACGCCGGGACCAGTCATAATATAATCTTTTTTACCGATACCCTGGAAAAAGACAGACAAGTCAAATCCTTTATATTCTCCATTCAGACGAACACCGAAAAGATAATGCGGATTAGGATCGCCTATTACAACACGGTCCGCACCATCTATTTTATTATCCTTGTTCTGATCGACATACCGGACATCACCCGGCTTGTTTTTTACGTTTTGGAACGGTGCTCCTTCAATCTCCCGTCCAGACTGGAACAGTCCCACTGATTCATATCCATAGATCGAATTCATCGCATAGCCCACATTCGTATATTTACTACCATCGATCCAGGCATTCGTACCACCAATACTTTTGACTTCGTTCTTATTGTTTGATACATTAGCTGAAATACCATATCTAAAGTCTTTTATCTGATCATTCCAAGTGATATCCAATTCCCATCCCCGGTTCGTCACTTCTCCAATATTCATTTTAGGTTTATCTAATCCATATTCCAGTGGAACAGGAAGTTCAATCAAGATATCACGTGTGTCCTTATTGTAATAATCGAATACAAAACCAAGTCTGTTCTTCAGTAACCGCATATCCACACCGATATCGAACATATATGTCTTCTCCCAACCCAGTTCATTATTACCCAAAGATTTCAAATAGGCCGTCTGCTTATATATATTGTTCAAGACAACATTTCCCATCGTAATGGTTGTATAGCTCGGATACAGACTCATCTTCGTTTTCGGATCCGTTAAACCGGAAGAAGCACCGGCTATACCCCAAGATCCGCGAATCTTCAAATCATCGAGAAAATGAGAAGTTGCTTCCATAAACGATTCGCTTGTAACACGCCAGGCAGCCGATACTGTCGGAAACGTCGCCCAGCGATGTCCTTTTAAGAAATAAGAAGAACCATCCGAACGGAAACTTGCAGATAAAAGATATTTACCTTCATAATCATAATTCACACGTCCGATAGCAGAAGCCAAACTCCAATGGGCAGCCGTACCTTCATTACTCCAGTTATCCTTAGATCCGGCATCCAGTATATAAATCAAATCAGTCGGGTAACCATCTCTGAATGCGGTTACATCATTTGTCTTTTCATTTTCAGCCTGAAAACCAGCCAGTATTTCCAAATTATGTTTCCCGAAACTCTTCTTATAGTTCAACAAAGCCTGCAAATTGAAATACTGTTTGTAGTCGCGCTCTTCCTTCAATGAATTTACACCGTTTTCATATTGCTTTTTAGTAAAGTAATCCGTAAAGTATATCTTCCGGTTTTGCGTGGAAACATTATCAAAAATATAATTGACATTTGCAACACCCGTGAAAGTCAATCCATCCATAATCTTATAATTCAATTTGAATATGCCATTCGCATCATGCCGATCTTTATAACCATGTCCCCGTTCTTTCAGATAGGCAATCGGATTTATCACCAACTTGGAGTTATAACCGTAACTGCCATCAGTATAATAAGCTACATCAACAGGATTCATCTTATATACATCTTTTATAATGTCATCAAATCCGACAACCTCATCTTTTTTCCGCTGTGTATAGCGAATATCAAAAGAAACATCCAACCGCTTATTCAAGACAACGTCTACATTGGAACGGACATTAAATATATTCTGTGTGATTTCAGGTATAACACCGGTTTGGTGATCCACTCCCGCGCTTAAATGATATTTTACCACTTCATTACCACCGGAAGCCGCAATAGAGTGACGGGTAGTAATACTGTTTTGAAAAACCAAGTCGATCCAATTTGTATTAGGATAGCGGTTTAGATCCGATCCGCTTGCAAACCTCTGAATATCTTCTTCCAGATAAACAGGTGATCTGTCCATGTTCACATTAGCTTCGTTCAATACACGGGCATAATCCGCAGAACTCATCACCTCAGGCATATCGGTTGGCGTATTAATCCCGACAGAACCGTTATACCGGAATGTAGGCTTTCCTGTTTTTCCACGTTTTGTCGTAACCAAAATAACACCATGAGCAGCTCTTGAACCATAAATAGCGGCAGAAGCAGCATCTTTCAAGACTGTCACGTTTTCAATATCGTCTACATTCAGATAATCAAACTCTCCTGGCACGCCATCTACCAGAACCAAAGGAGAACCGGATTCATTCAGAGAAGTTGCACCGCGTAATTGCATCTTAGCCGCCTCTCCCGGACGTCCGGAACTTGTCACACTTAAACCAGGAACCTGCCCCTGTAATGCTTCAGAGACAGATTGCACCGGTCTATTCTCCAGATTTTCAGCCTGCAAGGAAGAAACTGACATTGTTAAATTCCCCCTTTTCACAGTTCCGTATCCGACAACTACCACTTCATCCAAAGCCTCAGCATCTTCATGGAGCAAAATATTAATCACATTCTCTTTACCGACTTTTATTTCTTGGCTGTTATACCCTATATAAGAAACAACAAGAATACTTTTGTCAGAAACCGAAAGGCTATATTTCCCATCAATATCCGTCACCGTTCCGTTCGTAGTACCCTTTTCCACGACATTGGCACCGATAACCGGTTCTCCTCTGTCATCATTAACAACACCTGTTATAACCTTCTTCGTTTGTTGCGAAACCGACTCTTCTACAGAAAGAATAATCTTTTTATCCACTACAGAGTAACGTACATTAGTACCGGCAAAAAGATTATCCAGAACTTTGAATATATCGCTCTTTTGGGCGGCAACAGAAACTCTCCGGTGCAGATCGACATGCCGTGTGTTGAAGAAAAAGGAAAACTCAGATTGGTTCTCAATTTCATCCAAAACAGTCTGAACTGTCTGATTCTCTATTTTCAGGTTAACTGTTGCTTTTTGGGCATAGCTGTTCGTGGCTTGCACTAAGCTGATCGAACAGAATAACAAGAATATGTATAGCTTCATAACTCTTGGAATTTTGTTTAAGGTGAACCAAAGCGACTCTGGTACCCAAAACAGTTGGGTATTAAAATGTTTTTGCATAACTTTGTAGTGATCTGATTAAAAAAATGATTTATTACTGCTTGTCGCCAAACAAGCGTTTTAAAGTTAACTCATTTCATCCGGGAAAATACGCCAATATTTTTCCGGATGTTTTTTCTTTAGGGAGGTCTGTTTCTCATGTTTACTTGATTTTTAATAGATTTCTATTCTCGTTTTTTCATTCATGGTATCCTGCGTATCCAAATAACGCCATTTGATATTAGATGATATTTTGAAGATTTCCAATATACGTTCCAACCGCTGATTACTGAAAGATCCGGTAAAAGCTTCACCCCGAAGCCGATCGTTGGATAAAACAAATGTCACATTAAACCGCTTTTCCAGCATCCGCAATGCTTCGGGCAAAGGGGTCGCCAGGAAAACGATCTTTCCGTCTTTCCAGGCTATTTCAGCGGCGCCACTCGTTTCTATCAGTTGTATTCGGGAGGAAGAAGAATCATAGGTCAGTTTCTGGCCGGGCTTCATCAAAACAGCCGTAGACCGTTGATTCTTCATATAGTCGAAGCGGACTTTCCCTTCGATCAGTGTAGTAGAGACAAAAGCGTCTTTTTCGAACGCTTCGACGTTAAAAGAAGTGCCCAGCACCTCTATCTTCGTTTCATGCGGGGTAGAAATAACAAAACCATGTTCCGCATCTTTCTGTACTTCGAAAAACGCTTCCCCTTGCAGGGCAACCCTTCTTTTGTCCTTATCGAAGAAAGAGGGATAAAAGAGTTTTGATTCTGAATTAAGATGAACTCTGGTACCATCCGGCAAATCGACTGTTGTCGTCATACCCGGATTCGTTTTCACTTCAATCATTTGGGCGATTTCAACCGGACGAGGCTTCAGATTTTGTATTCCGAAAGCAATCAAAAGAGGAATAAACAAAATCGCTGCAACGCGTTGCAGCCAAGTAACCATGGTTACTTTAGCATGTTCATTGACCTTACTCATCTTTTGGCAAACCGAAGACAAGGCTTTCTCCGTTTCGACCGCCGACAAGACCTGCATCGTATCCGTTGCCAGATAAAGGGTATGGATCTGTTTAGCAATACGGTAGTTTTCATCCGACTGCTTTATCCATTCCTCAACCATCCGGCATTCTTCCACTGTCGCTTCACCGGAGCAATAGCGGGGAAGAATATATTCTATCATATTTGTATCAGGTGTTTCCATACCAGTTTATCGCTTGTTTATATAGTAGACAAGAGAAATCGAAAGGATTCCTAAACAGAAGGGAATATTTTTTCAATATTTTTTTTCTATCGCAAAAAAACTATCTTTGTGACCAGAGATATGAAAGGAGAAATACTACAAACCACAGACGAACGCTTTTTACTTTCAGCCATACAGAATGGAGATCTAAAAGCCTATGGCATCTTGTTCAGAAGATACTATCCGATACTGTGCGCTTATGCGACAAGGTTTGTAGAGCTGAAAGATGCCGAAGAAATCGTTCAGGATGTAATGTTATGGTTATGGGAGACCCGGCAAACTCAAACCTTCGAAACGTCATTAAGCCAATATCTGTTCCGGACAGTCTATCACCGTGTAATCAACCAAATCGTCCGCCACCAATCCCAATTAAGGGCAGACACGCTCTTCTACGAAAATATGCAAGAGATGTTGCAGGATACAGATTTCTACCAATTTGAGGAACTGCAAAAAAGGATCAGAGAAGCAGTGGAGGCCTTGCCTCCCACTTATCGGGAGGCTTTTGTCATGCACCGCTTCGAGAATAAAAGCTATAAAGATATTGCGGAAATCCTGCAGGTATCATCCAAAACCGTTGACTACCGGATACAGCAGGCATTAAAACAATTGCGGATAACACTGAAAGACTATCTGCCGCTGATTTTATTATTATTTCATAAGAACTTATTATCCTGAAATACAATTTTTACAATTCACAACTAAAAACTGACTCGTACCGCCAATGCCGGTTGGCTATTCATACTTGCACCGCCAATGGACAAAGAATAAGCTCGATGTTTATAATGCACGCTGCAGATAAAAAGGGGAACACTTGCAAGAGTCAAGCCCATGCCGCCATAAAAAATGCCATACCATGTATCTTCATTCTTACCATTATAAAAAGCCCCTAATCCCCCTATAACGCCAAAAACCATAGCGGGCAATCCTAATCCCAAGGCACTCCAGCCTAATGTCTTAAACAGTTTATGCCTTTTCCAATAAGGGGAATACAAAACATAAGGAGGAATCGCTGTCTTCCCACGTTTTTCCCCGGTTCTATTTATCGTAAAACGAGGATATTGGTAAAGCAAGCCCACCCCCTCACCTATATCGACGGAACCCAGTCGGCTATCAGCTTCTATCGTATCATTCGTGTCTACCGGCACAGCACTAAACGAAGTGTCTTGCCCATATGCGCAGACTGCCACAAATACGAATAATAAGAATATTTGGATCTTCAGTCTCATACCTAAATGACTTCAAATAAATTGTTTGTAAAATACAAAATTATCTGAGCCGTTATTCTGCCACAGACAATTATTGATAATAATTAACGTGGAAGGGAATCACAAAAAGGGAGGTTTCCATCCCGGAGACCTCCCTTCAAACAAACAATCAACAAATGTGTCTAACCTAAATAATGTTATAGTGTTATTGGTGTTCCGTTATAAAAGTCCAGGATCTTGGCACGGAAGATGAAGTTGTACTTGGCTTGTGCCTGTTCGGACAAGCTCTGGGCATACTTCGTCTTGGCTTCGCTGTATTCGAAGACAGTGCTCTTCCCGGCGGCATAGCGGTCTTCGGCATACGAGAAGGCTTCCTTGCTGGCAATGACCGATTTGTCGGATGCGATATATTTCTCCTGGGAGGCCGTTGCATTATAATAAGCCTGCTGAATCTCCTTATATAAGGCTTTCTTCGTGTTCTCCATCATCAACTCACGGTTGCGGATGTTTATACGGGCGGAGCGTACGCTGTTGCGGACCTGGAAACGGTTGAAGAGCGGGATGCTCAGGCTGAAACCGACTGTCTTACGCCCGTTATTCTTCAATTGGTCGCCGAACGCGATATTATCATAATCTCCGTCACCGGAATAATGGTAGTATCCGTTGCTGTAGCTGGCTCCGAAATTCAACTTCGGATAATAACTGGCCTGCGCCACCTTCAACATCTTCTTCTGGCTCTCCAGCAGGTATTCCTGTTCCTTGATCTGCGGCTTGAAAGAGACGGCATGATCGTAGATGTTGTCTGGAGGCAGGATGCTGCTCATATTCTCTTCAACGGCATCCCCGGTTTCGGGAACGATGATATCGAAGTTCTCGCCGTCGCGTTCCAGCTCCAGGCTCTGCGTCAGGTCGAGCAAAGCTAACTTGACATTGTTATTGGCTTCCGTCAGGGAGACCTCATCTTTCGCCAACTGCGCTTTCATATCGTACAATTGGGAAAGCGGCACCTTGCCGTTTTTCACCAAGGCTTCGGTCTTCGTCACCTGCTCGCTGCTTAGCGCGACCTGCAACTCGGCGATCCGCTGTACTTCCTTATTATATAATACTTGCAAATAATAGGATGCGATATTGATCGCCAGGTCCTCTTTCGCCTTGTTCAACGTTTCGACAGCCGCTTTCAGGTCCAGCCGGCGGGCGGCGATATCGTTCGGGATTCTCATACCGTCGAAGATCGGCATGCTCAACGAAATGGATGCCGAAGTATTGGCTGAGTTCTGGTCCACAATAACGCCGGTCTTGGACGGGGAACGGCCGAAGTCGAAATTCTGTCCGACGTTGGCATTCAGGTCGGGCAACCAGCTGAACTTGCTTGTGTTCAGTTCCACTTCACGGCTTGCCTGCTCTTGTTGCCGCTGCTTCAGATCGATGTTATGTTCGATCGCATAGCGGATGCACTCTTCCAAAGACCATTGTTTGGCCGGTTCCTGCGCCCAGGCAAAAGAACCCGAGAAGAGTAAAGCTGTTGCTATTATCAATTGATTTCTCATTGCTTTCATATTTATAATCGGTAGTATCCGTTTTTATCTCTTAGCCGGATCGGCTATCGCACCGCGAACCTTTTCACTTTCGGTTATACCTTCCTTGATCTCGATCTTGATACCATCGGACAAACCTACTTTTACAGGACGCTTTTCAAACTTCTGCTCCGGCATCTCCTGCGTCACGACCTGGACAAAGGTGGAATCGCCGCTAAACTCGACGCAACTTTCCGGTACAGATAAAACATTCTCCGCACGTTTCAACACGATCTCGGCATTCGCACTATAGCCGGCACGGATAAAGGCATCAGACGGGATCTGCACAGCGGCTTTCACCTCGAACAGCACGGCGCCGTTCTCTTCCACGCCTTTCGGAGCCACATATTCCAGCATGGCGTCGAACGTACGGCTTTCCATAGCACCGACTGTCAGTTTGATCGGCATGCCTTCATGGATACGGCCGACTTCCGTCTCGTCCACTTTCCCTTTAAAGATCATATTGTTCATATCGGCTACCGTGGCGATTGTCGTACCGTCGTTGAAAGTATTGGACTGGATCACCGAGTTACCGACCTTGATAGGCACATCCAGAATCATACCGGTAATCGTTGAACGCACCTGCGTCGTACTGGAGGCTGTCGACCGTTTGGAGATACCCTCGCGGATAATCTCGAGAGCGTCCTGTGCATTCTCGGCCTCTTCCTGCGCCTTCTTATAGTTGGCAAGGGAGGTTTCATAATCTTCTTTGGAGATAACCCCTTGTTTATGGAGTTCTTCGTCACGCTTGAAAGTGGCACTGATCTGGTCGAGGCTGATCTTGGCAACCCGTACGCGCGATTCGGCACTGTTCAACTGGACCATTTCGGGGATCACCTTGATCCGGGCGATGATCTCTCCCTCTTTCACCATCTGTCCGGCTTCTTTCAGCAATTCGGAGATGATACCCGACATCTGCGGCTTGATAAGCACTTCGTCGCGGGGTTCCACCTTTCCGGTTGCCACTGTTTTCGTCTCAATCGTGTCCCGGGAAGGGGTTACCAATTCGTAGACGGTAATAACGGGCTGTGCTTTCTTCCATAAGAAGTAGAAAGTGCCGATAACTGCTGCTCCTACAAGTACCAGAAATATGATTCGCAGGATTTTTTTTACGATACGATTCTTCATAATGATATCTTATTTCAATTTTTAATTTTCAACTTTCAACTATATTCACTCTTCTCTGATTGCATCGATTGCCTTGATCTGCATCGCTCTCCAGGCAGGGATCAACCCGGCCAGCAAGCCGCTGAACAACAGGACAACCGTAGCCGCCACCGCCGTTCCGATATGGATCTCCGGATTGGAGAAAAACGTTCCGTTCGACGAATCGCTTCCGCCGCTCGCCAGGGCATTGTTCACCACATCGAGCAGGAAAACCCCGACACTCAATCCGATCAGTCCGGCAAGCGAAGTCAGGAGCAGACTCTCACTCATGATCTGCGAGATAATATCGAACGGTTTCGCCCCGATAGCACGGCGCACACCGATCTCGCGCGTCCGTTCCCGGACAGTCACCATCATAATGTTACTGACACCGATGATACCCGCCAGCAAGGTTCCGATACCAACCAGCCAGACCAGGATATTGATGCCGGTAAACAACAGGTCGAACGTCTCGAACTGCTTGGCTATGGTAAAGCTGCTGATCGCATGTTCGTCCGTCGGCGAAATCTCGTTCTGCGAACGCAAGACGGTCTTTATGTCTTCCACCATCTTGTCACACGAATACCCATCATCGGCCGTCGCACACAGGAACCAGAATTTATCGCCCTGGTTGGAAGCCTGCTGAAGCGTCTTGAACGGGAGCATCACGCTCTCCTCCGTACGTCCGCCGATCTGCGCACGAGGCTTCGGCTTGATGACGCCGACCACCTGGTAATAAATACCGTTCACCCGTATATATTGTCCGATCGGATCTTCGTCGGGAGCAAAAAGGACCTCCCTCACGATACTGCCGATCAGGCACACCTTGCGCCGCTCGATCATGTCGATTTCGTTCAGCAGGCGTCCTGCCAGGATATGCTGCGTCTCGATATTGAAGTATTCGGAATAGACGCCACGTACGTTGTACGTACCGGCTTTCTGTCCTCTTACGACATTATTCTGTCCGCCCCACTGCATAATCATCGGCGAGAGATAGCGAACGCCTTTCACCCGCTGGCGTATTGTCTCCAGATCGCGGTTACGCATCTGCCAATAGCGGCCTTTCTTATATCCTTTATAAGGTTCGCCAGTCCGTTCCGAGAAGAAGAAAGCCGAATTGGTTGAAAAACCGTCTACATTCTTCATAACCCCGTTCTTAAGTCCGTTACCGGACCCTAACAGGACCACCAGCATCAGGATTCCCCAGAACACACCGAAACCGGTCAGCAGGCTACGGGTCTTGTTACGAGTGATTGTCACCCATATCTCTACCCAACGATCTATATCAAACATGAACATAATATTGAATTATGAATTTTGAATTATGAATTATTCATCGCGCATGGCTTCGATAGCCGTAATCTTGACAGCTTTACGGGCCGGGAAATAGCCGGCCAATACGCCAGCACCGATAATCAGAGCCGTTGCGGACAGTGCCACACTCAGGTTTACCGTCGGATTCAGGAAGATACTCATGTCATCCTGCGAAACATTCTTTCCGGCATTCATCATTTCCATAACGGCATTGATCCCTTCCGTCAGTCCGATTCCCAGCACCATCCCCAAATAGCCGAACACCGCCGTAATCAGGATCGACTCGACTATAATCAGTTTCAGGATCGAAAAAGGAGTCGCCCCTATCGCTTTCCGGATACCGAACTCCCTTGTCCGTTCACGTACCGTGATCAGCATGATATTGCTGACGCCTACAATTCCGGCAGTCAGTGTCCCGATACCGATAATCCAGATAAACAGGGCAATACCGTTCAGTATCCCGTTCAGCATCATAAATTCTTCGAGTGTGCTCCACATACCGATCGCCCTCCGGTCTTCCGGATCGAACTTATGGCGCAACCCCATCTGTTGGCGGAAACGTTTCTCAAAAGCGTCATATTCTTCTTGCGTGGAAATACCGTTAATGGTAAAGATGATGTCATCCAGGCCGTACCCGGCATTATATAAGGTCTGAGCCGTACTGAAAGGGATATATGCCGGAGCATTATTATCATTGTCCTCCGCTTTATAAACGCCGATCACCTGGTAGGCGACACTTCCTGCATTCACATATTTGCCGAGCGGGTCAGCCCCTTTAAAGAGCACCTCTTTCATACGGGGACTGAGAACAATCACTTTTCTCTTTTCCCGCACATCTATATCATTGATAAAACGCCCATTGCCCACCGTCATCCTGATATTGTCAATGATAGCCTTTGACGGATGTACGCCGTTCAGGGAGTAAGCGTTATATTCTTCGCCATAGGAAAGCGTATCGCCCCTGCTGATACTCGCCGTAATCAAATCTACTTCGGGATTTTCACGCGGTATGGCAATCAAGTCTTCATCTTTATATTCGATTCGCCGATTCGTCTGCATTCCTTGATAGGGCTTACTTGTGTAGCGCGGCCATGTCTCCACCCGGTTCAAACTGAAATTCCGGAAGTTAGACATGATCCCATTCCTCATCCCGTTTCCGGCACCTAACAAGACAATCAGCATGAAGATCCCCCATGCCACCGAGAAGCCGGTCAGGAACGTACGGAGCTTATTCTTTTTGATCGTGCTCCATATCTCGCGAAAGTTGTCAAAATCAAACATGGCCCTGTCCCTTTTCGATTGTTTCTATCAGGCCGTCTTTCACACGGACAATACGGTCAGTGGCATCAGCCACAGATTGTTCGTGCGTAACGATTACCATCGTCAGCCCTTCCTTATTTACATTACGGAGAAGTTCCATCACCTCGACCGTCGTCTTACTGTCGAGAGCCCCGGTCGGTTCGTCTGCCAGGATCACCTGTGGTTTGGCAATCAGGGCGCGGGCTATGGCAACACGTTGTTTCTGTCCGCCGGACATTTCATTCGGCATATGTTCCGCCCAGTCTCTCAGGCCGACCATATCCAGATATTCCATCGCCATCGCATTCCTTTTCTTGCGGTTCAGACCCTGATAGTACAAAGGTAAAGCCACATTCTCCATCGCATTTTTGAATGAAATCAGATTAAAGGACTGGAAGATGAAACCGATCATCCGGTTACGCAGCTCTGCCGCACGGGTTTCGCTCAGGTTGCGGATCAACTGCCCGTTTAAGGTGTAAGTTCCCGTATCGTATGTATCCAGTATTCCCAAAATATTCAGCAAAGTGGATTTTCCTGATCCTGACGCACCCATAATAGAGACCATCTCTCCCTTTTCTATATCCAAGTCTATGCCTTTCAAGACGTGCAGCGGTGCACCATTGAAATACGTTTTGTTAATTCCTTCCAGATGAATCATGATATTTGTAGTTGCTTTTATCTATTAGACGAACATTTTGAAAAATCGTTACACAAAAAGGAAACTATTTTGTTATTTATTGCCACAAATATAGGATCTAACAAAATACCTTGTATCACATAGTACTGATTATTACAATATATTAACAACCCGATGCAAGGCCGGGAAAAAGGGCTTACTACTTCAGACCGGCGGCCTGCCGTGTAAAAACCAGCCGACTGCCTTGTAATTCCGATTGTCCCGGCATCTAATTCCGATCGCCTCCCACCCAATCCTTGTCCGACCCGGGTCGAACGGCTGTTTGACGAAGGTCGGACAGCTGTTCGACGAGTGTCAGACAACTGTTTGACCCGGGTCGGACAAGGATTAAGTGGGAGGTGAACTAATTTTAGATGCTTGCCCTTCCAAATTATCTCCTACATCGGCAAAAATATCTCCCTATACATTATATTAAGAATGCTTCTTTTTCTTTTTTGGAGAGAGACTGAAAGACAATATCATATGAGTCTTTTACAAGTTCTTTGATCTTGTTGTCCGAAACATCCTGATTGAAATAAACGCTAATCCAATATTTCTTATTCATATGCCAACCGGGAGTTATGCCGGAATACCGGGCTTGTAACTCTCCCGACTCTTCAGGGTTGCATTTGATACAGCAAAAGTCAAACACTTCGATATTTACAAAACAGAACCATTTGCTTCCCACATAAAAACACAGGACATCCCGGCTATACTTATCCGCCACATTCGGGAAGGGCATCTTCTCATATACGCCTTTCAATGAGAGGCAATATTCTCTAAATTCTTCGACATTCATACGCTCTATCTTTTCTATTTATTTTCCAGCTATTTCTTATCCATCACAACATCAGTCAGCTCCTTATAAAAAGTCTGGTACTCCTTTTCCGTTATCCCCCGTTGGGTGGTAAGGATGACTAAAGGATGTGCATGATAGCCGTCGCGATAAGGGGGATGAGTATGCGGATAGGGATTTTCATGGAAACCGCATCTTTTATAGAACCTCAAGCGTGCTTCTGAAACCTCATCGACGACCGGATCGATTTCCAACAGGACGATTTTTTCCGTCGACCGGATGAAATCACGCAAGATGGCGCTTCCGTATCCCGCGCCTCTCAATTCCCGGTTAACGGCAAAATGCTCGATATAAACAGATCCGTCAAACTCCCAGTAAGAGATAAACCCTATAAAGACATTGTTTTCTTCGTATCCGGTCAAATGATAACGGGTAGAAGCGAAAGCCTTTTCCTGTTGCATTTCCGTTCTCTGCTCGAAAATAGGGAAGCTGATCGAATAAAGGTTCTTGAATGGGCTATAGAGGGAATGTTTTGAAGAGTCTATATTTATGTATTCCATAATTCCGTATTTACTTGTTTGCAGCCGACGAAAATACACCATTTCACCCTAACAGCCAACTTTGGCCATCCATTTTTATCCTGCCATCCGGCAATACTTTTTACCGGTTCATTTCTTTCTATTGCCAAGATTAGCGTACCTTTGCATCCCCAAACGAAAGAAAATATATAACATTAATATAATATGGTAACAATAGGGACACCAAAATCGGCCACCGCGACCAAAGTTTTACTTTGCGGTTCCGGCGAATTAGGAAAAGAGTTTGTAATCGAGTTGCAGCGTTACGGAGTGGAAGTGATTGCGCTGGACAAATATCCGGACGCTCCGGCGATGCAGGTTGCACACCGTTCATACGTCGTATCGATGCTGGACGGAGAAGCATTACGCGAAATCGTAGAAAAAGAAAAGCCTGATTATATCGTTCCGGAAGTGGAAGCAATCGCGACACAGACGTTGATGGAACTGGAAAAAGAAGGATTCCACGTCATCCCGACCGCCCGCGCCACCTGGCTGACGATGAACCGCGAAGGCATCCGCCGCCTGGCAGCGGAAGAATTGGGCCTGCCGACTTCGCCTTACCGTTTTGCCGAAACGGCAGAAGAGTTCATAGATGCTGTAAAAACAATCGGAATGCCTTGTGTCGTTAAGCCGATCATGAGTTCAAGCGGCCACGGACAGAGCGTGATCCGCAAAGAAGAAGATATCGACCGCGCCTGGCATTATGCGCAGGAGGGCGGACGCGCCGGCGCCGGCAAGGTCATCGTGGAAGGATTCGTGGATTTCGATTATGAGATTACCCAGTTGACGGTTCGCCATATCGGTGGTACTTCATTCCTGGAACCGGTCGGACACGTGCAGGTCGACGGCGACTATCGCGAATCCTGGCAGCCCCAGGCGATGAGCCCCGTAGCAAAAGAGAAAGCACGCAAAATCGCAGGCAAGATAACGGAAGCGCTCGGCGGACGTGGCATCTTCGGTGTCGAGTTGTTTGTAAAAGGCGAAGAGGTGATCTTCAGCGAAGTCTCTCCCCGTCCGCACGACACGGGCATGGTCACCATGATCACACAGGATCTTTCGCAATTCGCCCTGCATGCCCGCGCGGTATTGGGCTTGCCGATACCTAACATCGCGTTCCACGGAGCCGGTGCTTCACGCGCCGTAGTAGTCGAAGGGGACAGTAAACAGCTTTCATTAGGCAACCTGGATAAAGTCCTGGAACAACCGGACACACAAATGCGTTTCTTCGGCAAACCGGAAGTCCACGGACACCGCCGTATGGCTGTGCTGCTGGCTCGCGGATTGGATGTGGCCGATGCACGCCGGAAGACAGGGGTGATGATGGATCGGCTGGAGATAAAGTTGTAAGTTAAATAAAATAGCCCAAAAAGGTCTCCCCCTCTTTGGGCTATTCTTCTTATAGAGAATCTATTATCTCGGCATCCAGGCCAGTAACGTTCATGATAGTCGCCGCATCTAAACCTTGGGCCTTCATTTTGGCAGCAGCAAGACGCAAACCTTCAAGTTTACCTTCCATTCGACCTTTTTCAATGCCCTTTTCGATTCCTTTTTCGATTCCTTTTGCCATGCCTTTTTCGATACCTTCTTTAATCCCCTTTTCTATGCCTTCTTTTATACCTTTTTCTACCCCTTCCATATATCCTTTCTCTATTGCATAGTCTAATACGCCTTGATTATCCCGATATATTTTGAGGCTTTCTTCGTATTCCATACGTTCCTTCTTGTTCAGGTTGACTATTTTTGCTAACCTTTCCAATTTTTCAAATAGCTGCTTCTGGCCTTTGAATGGTAATGTCTCCAACTTCTCCATATACTTTAATGTATAAAGCCAATAATCTAAACTCGTTTTACATTCAGCCTCTTCTTTATTAAAGAAAGGCATCTCCAAATAGATTTGGCGCATCGTTTCACTCATCTGTTTTCCAGTTTCACGATCTGCCAATACGATATCGGTACGCACTTTATCCGTTTTTCCGGATTTAAAATTCAGCAGGAAAATACCATATACCGGATAAAGTTCAAACCTCCAGTCATTTCCACGTCGGTCCTGACCACTGATAATACGACAAAGATAGTATAATCCTCGTTCATAAAAATAAGTTTGGGGAGCATTTTGTACCTCGACAATAAAAATACTTCCATCCTTATCCTTACATTTCAAGTCAAAAACTGCCGCACGACCGTCCGTACTTTCCGCCGGCATTTCTACATTCAAAAAAGATAATTCCGTGATTAACCGTTCACCTTCGAACAGGCCGTTCAACAGGTCGATAAGGAGTTCTTTACTGTCTTCTTGTCCGAAAAGATGCTTGAAGCCCCTATCTACAAAAGGATTGATAAATGTTGCCATAGTTATATGGTTTTAGGTTGTTGTCATCCAATAGGCGAATGATGCACCAAATATCTTGTTTTTATTTTGAAAAACAAACATTCTTAACTATTAATTTCCTTTCATATCGAAAAGAAGAATTTTATCTTTGCGCAACAAGAATGCTGTTTTCCGTGTTTTGTTTATAAAAAGAAAGGAATGTAGAAATGAGACTGACATATATCTATCACAGTGGTTTTGCGATCGAGGCGGACGGCTTTGCCATCCTGATCGATTATTTCAAGGATACGGGAAAGTCACCTGACAAAGGGTTCGTACACGAGAAGTTGCTTAATCGCGCGGGAACATTATATATATTAGCTTCTCATTTCCATCCCGACCATTTCAACCCGGAAGTGTTGAAATGGAAAACATATAAAAAGGACATCGTCTATATCTTCTCGAAAGATATCCTGAAAAGACGCCGGGCGGGGAAGGATGACGCCCTTTACCTGAAGAAAGGAGAGTCTTATCAAGACGAGAACTTGCGAATCGAGGCATTCGGTTCGACGGACTCCGGCATCTCTTTTCTGATCGATGCCGAGGGTAAACGCCTTTTCCATGCCGGCGACCTGAACAACTGGCACTGGAAAGACGAATCGACTCCCGAAGAAGTAGCGGAAGCGGAAAAGAACTACCTGAAAGAGCTGGACGACCTGGCAAAAGCAACTGATAAGCTGGATGTCGCCATGTTCCCGGTCGATCCGCGTATCGGAACAGATTTCATGCGGGGGGCGCAACAGTTCGTAGATCGCATCAAAACTAATATCTTTGTCCCGATGCATTTCTGGGAACGCCCGGCCGAAGTAGAGGCTTTCGGCCCTTATGCCGAATCGCGCGGATGCCGGTATGCGCTGATTTCCGTGCCGGGAGAAGGGACGGAGGTTTGAGAATTAAAAATGAAAAATTAAGAATTAAAAAATAACACCAATAAGAGTCTATGGAGATAAAGAGTAGATTTGATCATTTTAATATTAATGTCCTCGATCTGGACAAGAGTATTGCGTTTTACAACAAAGCGCTCGGACTGAAAGAACACCACCGCAAAGAAGCGGCAGACGGTTCGTTCATCCTGGTTTACCTCACAGACAACGAAACCGACTTCCTGCTGGAACTGACCTGGCTGCGTGACAAAAAAGAAGCCTACGAGTTAGGCGATAACGAAAGCCACCTCTGTTTCCGCGTGGCAGGCAATTATGACGAGGTGCGCGAATATCACCGCGAGCTCGGATGTATCTGCTTCGAGAACACGGAGATGGGCTTGTACTTCATCAACGACCCGGACGATTACTGGATTGAGATTTTACCTGCTAAATAACATATAAGGTAACATATTCACGCCTATTTCGGTTTTTTTTGAATAAAATCATTGCTCCTTACCAGATTCCTCTTATATTTGCTTTCCAGAAAAAGCATTATTAATCTAAAATATAAAATCATGGAGAAGCCTTATGTAGTAGGTATCGATATAGGTGGTACCAATACTGTTTTTGGCGTAGTAGATGCAAGAGGTTCAATCTTGTATAGTGGATCAATCAAAACAGGTAAATATACCGATATTGACGAGTATGTAAGTGATCTGGCAACAGGTCTGAAATTAGTGATCGACCAGGCTGGCGGCCCGGATAAAATAAAAGGTGTAGGCGTTGGGGCTCCTAACGGGAACTTCTTCAACGGCTGTATCGAATTTGCCCCGAACCTTCCCTGGAAGGGTAAAATTCCTTTGGCTCAGCTGATCAGCGAAAAGTTGGACGGAATACCCGTTGCATTGACAAACGATGCGAATGCGGCTGCTATCGGTGAAATGACTTATGGCGCAGCACGCGGTATGAAAGACTTTATCGTGATCACTTTGGGAACAGGTGTCGGCAGCGGTATCGTAATCGGCGGTAACCTGGTTTACGGACATGACGGATTTGCAGGCGAATTAGGTCACGTGATCATGCGCCGTAACAACGGACGTCCTTGCGGTTGCGGTCGTCAGGGTTGTCTGGAAGCGTATGCTTCTGCAACAGGTGTTGCCCGTACGGCACGCGAATTTCTGGAAATCCGTAAGGACGACAGCTTGCTTCGCGAACTGGACCCGGACGAAATCACATCCAAAGACGTATATGACGCAGCAATGAAGAACGACAAGTTAGCACTGGAAATCTTCGAATTCACAGGAAACATCCTGGGTGAAGCATTCGCTGATTTCGTTGCCTTCTCAAGTCCTGAAGCGATCATCCTCTTCGGTGGTCTGACTAAATCCGGCGATCTGATCATGAACCCGATCAAACGTTCGATGGAAAAGAACATGCTGAAAGTGTTCGAAGGTAAGACTAAACTGTTATTCTCTCAATTGAAAGAAAGCGATGCTGCCGTATTGGGCGCAAGCGCACTGGGTTGGGAAGTAAAATAAACTTTTATAATTGAAAATTGAAAATTGAGAATTGAAAACGGGATCAGCATTCAGCTAATCCTATTGTTTTCATCATCCAATTTTCAATTTTCAATTTTTAATTTTCAATTACCCATGCATCCTTTACACCAATTTGCGTACTGTCCGAAATGCGGAGCCAAAACATTTGTGGAACGCAACGAAAAAGCCAAACAATGTACCACATGCGGATTCGTCTATTATTTTAATCCATCCTCTGCCGTTGCCTGTTTCATCCGGAATCCGGAGGGAGAACTGTTGCTTGTCCGCCGCGCCAAAGAACCGGCTAAAGGAACGCTTGACCTGCCCGGTGGTTTTGTCGACATGCACGAATCGGCCGAAGAGGCCGCCCACCGCGAAGTAAAGGAAGAAACCGGGCTGGATCTGACCGAATGCCGCTACCTTTTCTCCATTCCCAACATCTACCCCTATTGCGGCTTTGACGTCCACACGGTCGATATGTTCTTCGAATGCCTCACCGAATCGTTCGACGGAGCCAGAGCGGAAGACGATGCCGCTGAAATAGTAATCCTCCCCGCCAACCAACTAAATCCGGACGATTTCGGCTTGCAGTCCATCAAAAAAGCGGTAGGCCGCTATATAAAGTAATATATTTCTTATATTTGCAACTTAGAACTAACGGATACCGTTATATTTATATATATCTGTATTATAAAAGCTAAGGAGTGATGAAAAGAATACTGATTCCACTGTGCATAGTTGTGGGAAGTCATGTTGCATACGGGCAACGGTCATACCAGTTTGATGCACCGGACCGCCTATTTGTAGAAGGGAAAGAGTTGTTTAGTTTAAAAAATTATGCCGGTTGCATCGACAAGCTGGAGGCTTATAAGCAGCACTCCACCGACGCAGACCTGATTCAGGAGGCCGACTATATGTTGGTCTATGCCGCCTACGAACAGGGACGTCCCAACGCAGACGAGCTTCTGAAAGACTACCTCGAAGAATACCCGGCTTCCCGTCACAGCAACGAGATCGATTTTCTGATCGGGTCCATCCATTTTGAACGCGGAGAATACGAGAAAGCGATCTTCTGGTTCAACGAAGCCAACATCGACGTCTTGAGCCCCGAACAGCAGGAAGCCTATTCCTTCCGTCTGGCTTACTCGCTGTTGCAGACCGGCGAGATGGAAAAAGCGCGCGGCTACTTTGCCCGCATCGAACAGATCGGCGATAAATACAAAGAGGCATCGACATACTATGTCGCCTATATCGATTACGCAATGGGCAAGTACAACAACGCCCTTATCGAGTTTTCCCGCCTGAAGGAAAGCCCGAAGTTCCGCGAACAGTCGCAGTACTACATCGCACAAATCTATTTTATCCAGGGAAAATATGACAAGGTGGTGAAAGAAGGCGAAGAACTTCTCTCCCTCTACCCCGACAGCAAGAACAACAGCGAGATGTACCGCATCGTCGGTGATTCGTATTACCACCTGGGCGACCAGAGCAAGGCAATCCAGATGCTGAGCAAATATGTTTCCACGACGGAAAATCCGCTCCGCAGCGACCTCTATATCCTGGGTGTCTGCTATTATAATAAAGGAAACTACAGCAGCGCCGTCAACGCTCTGAGCCGGACAGTCCGCCAGAACGACGAGCTGACGCAAAACGCCTACCTCTACCTCGGACAGTCTTACCTGAAGTTGGGCGACAAGAACAACGCCCGTATGGCGTTCGAAGCAGCCGCCACCTCATCGTTCGACAAGCAGGTGAAGGAAGTGGCGATGTATAACTACGCACTGCTGATCCACGAAACGGCCTTTACCGGATTCGGCGAGTCGGTGACAATCTTCGAAGATTTCCTGAACGACTTCCCCAACTCGAAGTATGCCGACAAGGTAAACGACTACTTAGTCGAAGTCTACCTGACGACCAAGAACTACGAAGCGGCCCTGAAGTCGATCAACAAGATCAAGCATCCGAGCACCAAGATACTGGAAGCCAAACAAGACATCCTCTTCCAACTCGGAACACAGGCCTTCACCAATGTCAAGTTGGACGATGCTGTCAGCCTCTTCAGCCAGGCGATCACACTCGGTTCCTATAATATGGAAGCCCGCAACGACGCCTACTTCTGGCGCGGCGAATCGTACTACCGCATGGGAGAATATGAGAATGCGATCTCCGACTACCGGACCTACCTGAACAATACACGCCAGCGCAATACGGATATGTACGCACTGGCCTATTATAACTTAGGTTACAGCTATTTCAAACTGAGAGACTACAGCGCCGCCCTGAACCGCTTCCGCCAGTATGTCGATCTGGAAAGCAACCAGCAGGCAGCCTCGTTGGCCGACGCCTACAACCGTATTGGCGACTGTCTCTACCAGAACCGCCAGTTCAGCCTGGCCGAAGAGAACTATTCGCGTGCCGCCCAGCTGTCTCCTTCCGCCGGCGACTACTCCATTTACCAGAAAGGATTCTTGCTCGGCTTGCAGAAAGACTACAGAGGCAAGATCAGCGCCATGGACCGCCTGATCACCGAATATCCCGAATCGCAATACGTAGACGACGCCCTGTTTGAGAAGGGACGTTCTTACGTGCTGCTGGAAAACAGTTCTTCCGCCGCACAAGCCTTCGAGAAGCTGATCCGAGAATTTCCGCAGAGCAGTTTGGCGCGTAAGGCTGGCATCCAGCTCGGTCTGCTATACTACAATGACAACCAGCCGGAGAAGGCGCTCGCAGCCTACAAGAACGTCATCAGCAACTATCCGGGCAGCGAAGAAGCGAAGGTCGCTTTGCAAGATTTGAAATCGGTCTACATCGACCTCAACGATATCAACGCATACGCTAACTACGTAAACTCTTTGGGCGGCAACATCCGCCTGGAAGTGAGCGAACAGGATTCGCTGACCTACATCGCCGCAGAAAAGCTCTTTATGCGTGGCGATAACGACGGCGCACGCCGCAGCTTGGTCAACTACCTTCAGACATTCCCCGAAGGGGCATTCAGCTCGAATGCCAACTTCTACTTAGGAAGCATCGCCTTCGCCAAGAAAGAGTTCGACGAGGCGATCCAGCGCTTCAAATCGGTTATCGCAAGCGGCGACACCAAATTCCTGGAAGAATCGGTTGCCCGCACCGCCGAAATCGAATACCTGGGCAAGGATTACCCGGCAGCACTGGAAAGCTTCAAGCGCTTGCAGGTCGTAGCCGAAAGCCCCGAAAACAAGCAGGCGGCCCGTTTAGGTATCATGCGTTGTGCTCTTCAGACCGGACAGCAGAAAGATGCGCTTTTAGCAGCGGACGAACTGTTGAAAGAGCCGAAGCTCTCGCCCGAACTCGAATCGGAAGCCCGCTACGTCCGTGCCAAAGCCTACATCGACCAGAAGCAGGGGAACAAGGCATTGGCCGACCTGAAAGAACTGAGCAAGGATACACGTACGGTACACGGCGCCGAAGCCAAATACCTGCTGGCACAATTATACTACGACACTGACAATGACAAGGAGGCGGAAAAAGTGCTGATGAACTTCATCGAGAACGGCACGCCTCACCAGTACTGGCTGGCTCGCGGATTCATCCTGCTGGCCGACATCTACATCCGCCAGGGTGACGACTTCCAGGCTCGTCAGTATCTCACCAGCCTGCAGAACAATTATAATGGTGATGACGATATCGCCGGTATGATAGAAAATAGATTGGGAAAACTTAAGAACTAAGAAGAAGTGATGAAGACAATATACAACATCAAAGCACTGTGTGTGATGGCCCTGTTGGGAAGCGTCGCAACCGCCGGTGCACAGGAAGACAAGACGAAGGAAAAAGACCTGAACCGGGAAATGACACTCGAACGCGAGTACGACCCGAGCGTACAGGATGCCAGCAAGGTGAACACGCTTCCGGTCATCAAAGAGCCGGTTGTCAAAAAGATGCCGATCGACTACGCTACTTTCACGATTCCTACGGAACCGGAAAAAGAGATCAGCCTGCTTCCTTCGGGAAATATCATGACGAACATCCAGTACAACAAACGCCGAGGTTATTTCAACTTCGGAGGCGGCACCTACCTGAACCTGAACGGCGACTTAGGCTATCATATCCTGAGCACCGACAAGGACAAGCTGAACATCTGGTTCTCACATCGCTCGACGAATGGGAAGGTGAAATATATCGACACGGACTTCGACAAGGTAAAAGCCAAGCTGAACGACAACATGGGCGGCCTCAACTTCAAACACGCCTTCGAGAAGATGTCATTGGATATGGGGATCAAATATGGATACTCGGCATTCAATTACTACGGTCTGCCGATCGCTAACCCCGTATCCTCGGCGACATTGGACTTGGAGAAGTTCGACCGTGAAACCAACCAGGTGAACCAGACCATACAGGGCAAGATCGGCATCGAGTCGAAAGAAGACGCCCCCGTCAGCTACATGCTCGACTTAGGATATACAAACTTCTCTCACAAATATGCTTGGAGCAAAGACCAGGACGGACCAACCGAACATACGTTCGACGTCAAGTTCGACCTGAATGCCCGTTTCGGCGGCGAACAGCGCATCGGATTAGGCGGTAACGTGGAATATTTCAATTACAACCTGCCGACAATGGGCGGACAGGAATACCTGGAATTCGAGAACCATGCCGAAGCAACCCTCTCTCCTTATTATAAAGTGGCTGGAGACAGCTGGAATTTGAAGTTAGGCGCCAACGTCATGTTCGTGACCGGCGATAACAGCAAGTTTATGGCTTCGCCCAATATCGCAGCAGATGTGGAAGTGGCCGACAAGACACAGCTTTACCTGGTTGCCGGCGGAAAGCTCTACTCCAACAGCATGTACGATATGTCCCTGGTCAACCGCTATATCAACCCGACGATGGAGCTGCTTCCCTCCCGCAACTACCTGGACGGCACAGTCGGCATCAGAAGTGGCGTCGCTCCCGGTTTCTGGTTTGATGTATTCGGCGGTTATAAGATCACAAAGAATGAGGTCTTCTTCGTTCCTAACCTCGCCCCGGAAGAAGGTTCTTTTGCCAGTACCTGTATAATAGCCATGCAAACAAATGCGAAACACGCTTTCGGTGGCGTGAACCTGAAATATAGCTACCAGCAATTAGTTGACATCAACCTTAAAGGCGTTTACAATAATTGGAATGTCGATATTCTCGGAGCTGCTTACGGCAAACCCGAAATGGAATTGACAGCCGGTGTTAGTGTCCATCCAATCAGCCAGGTTACGGCCTCTTTGGATTATTATTTAGCAACTGGGCGCAAGACTTTATCTTGGACATCAGAGAATGAAAAGATGAAGAACATCAACGAACTCAACCTGACCGGTTCATACACGCTGAACGACACCTTCGGCCTGTATCTGAAACTGAACAACGTCTTGTTCCAAAAGTACGAACTCTATTACGGCTATCCGCTCCAGAGCTTCAGTGCAATGATTGGCGTGAACATTAATTTTTGATTCATCTGCAGATAAACTTCATAACAAAGCCTCGCGGTGCTTCCACGAGGCTTTGTTATTTATGGATTCCACGTCAAGCTCTGGATTGAGACACTATTGGCACCTGTAATGAAAGATTGAACGGTTTTAGTCTATTTATTTTATTGTTGGTATCTTTGCAGCCAAATACGAAACGGACATGCAAGGGACAAAGAATCTGACGGAAGGACCTATCAAGAAGCAACTGTTTAATCTGGCGCTTCCCATAATGGGGACCTCGTTTATTCAGATGGCGTATAGCATCACCGATATGGCTTGGGTGGGACGTCTGGGCAGCGAAGCGGTGGCGGCAGTCGGAGCTGTCGGTATTCTGACGTGGATGACGAATTCCATCTCCTACCTGAACAAAGTAGGTTCGGAGGTCAGCGTTGCGCAAAGCATCGGGGCGCAGGAGGCGGAAGAAGCCCGGAACTTTGCGTCCCACAACCTGACAATCGCGTTGATTATCTCGATCTGTTGGGGATTGCTGCTGTTCGCCCTCGCACATCCTGTCATCGGTTTCTTCAAACTGGATGCCGCCATTTCGGCACACGCTGTGTCTTACCTGCGGATTATCTCGACGGCTTTTCCTTTCGTACTCCTGTCGGCGGCCTGCACCGGAATCTATAATGCGGCGGGGCTGAGCAAGATACCGTTCTACGTCAGCGGAAGCGGATTGATTATGAATATGGTGCTCGACCCGCTGTTCATATTCGGCTTCGGGATGGGGACGGACGGAGCTGCCTGCGCGACCTGGCTGTCTGAGGCGACTGTCCTTGCGATTTTCATTTATTACCTGAAAAAGAGATACAAACTGTTCGGAGGCTTCTCCTTCTTCGTGCGGTTGAAGAGCCGGTACAGCAAACGGATCTTCCAGTTGGGGCTTCCCGTTGCGGTGCTGAACAGCCTCTTTGCCGTCATCAACCTTATGATGGCGCGTACGGCGTCGACCTACGGCGGACATATCGGACTGATGACGCTGACTGCTGGCGGTCAGATCGAGGCGCTTGCCTGGAACACCTCGCAAGGGTTCAGTACGGCACTGAGTACCTTCGTCGCCCAGAACTATGCCGCCCGCAAGAAGGAGCGCGTCCTCGGGGCTTATCATACGACATTGAAGATGACAGCGATATTAGGAGTCTTTTGTACCCTGTTGTTCGTCTTTTTCGGAAGCGAACTGTTCTCTCTGATCGTTCCGGAAAAGGCGGCTTACGAGGCAGGCGGCATCTTCCTGCGCATCGACGGTTATTCGATGATCTTCATGATGCTTGAGATAACGATGCAGGGCTTGTTCTACGGGACAGGCCGTACCGTTCCGCCGGCCATCATCAGTATCACGTTCAACAGCTTGCGCATCCCGATGGCGATCGGACTAACAGCCATGGGACTGGGAATAGCGGGTGTCTGGTGGGCAATCAGCATTTCCAGCATGCTGAAAGGGATTGTCTCGTTCGCCTGGTTCCGCATTTTACAGAAGAAGATATTGTGATACAAATAAACTATTCCGTACTTTTGCCGGATAATAATAAATGATAAATGGTGGTTTATAATATAAATGATGATTTGTCGGTGTGTTCATATCGACCGATGGTAACTCCATCCCCTCTTGAGAGGGGGCAGGGGGTGTGTGAATTTTCTTTGATAGACAGAAAGA